>Ga0079306_1000576_pt1 | contig 32302 bp, 33 predicted proteins | sample Methanotroph_Enr_FD_79181 | JGI IMG/M metagenome (GOLD analysis project Ga0079306, IMG submission 79181) | Enriched soil microbial communities from Old Woman Creek wetland in Ohio, USA - Methanotroph_Enrichment_5 | ecosystem: Environmental > Terrestrial > Soil > Wetlands | place: USA: Ohio... | reverse complement strand
TGGCAGGTGATGATCGGCACCTTGATCAATTCGGCTGGCTGGTCGGGCACGTTCACGTTCAAAAAAGTGTCCGGCGGGAGCCCCTTTTCCAGCACCGTCTGCGCAAGCCTTGCCGCGTAGGCCGCAGCCGCCTCGTAATGCTCCCCCGCCCCCTTGGTGACCAGCGAAACGGCGATGGCCGGAATCCCCATGAGCGTTGCCTCCATGGCGGCGGCGACGGTTCCCGAGTAGGTGACGTCGTCGCCCACGTTGGCGCCCCGGTTGATCCCGGAAAGGACCAGGTCGGGACGGAAGCTCAAGAGGCTGTGGATCCCGAGGTTCACGCAGTCAGTCGGCGTGCCGTCGACGGCATAGATGTTGTCGGCGATGCGCGCGGCCCGCAGGGGATGGTGCAGCGTAAGCGCGTGTCCCACGGCGCTTTGCTCCCGGTCCGGAGCCACCACGACCACTTCGGCAATTTCGGCCACCCGCTTGGCCAGGGCGGCAAGTCCCGGGGCATGCACCCCGTCATCGTTAGTAATGAGAACTCTCACAAGGCATTCCTGGTTAAGGCATCGCGGCGATGGCAACCGCCCCACCCTGCTACCATTCGGCCGGGGACGGGGGTTACTTTAACACATTTAAATAAGATTTTCACATTTTAACAATTTTTAGCGGACACCCGGCGGCGCTCAGTTCCGGCCCTGACGGAGTCCGTCCGACCTGCCCCTGATCAGCGCGCGGTCTGGCATACGTTCCTGTCCCTGGCGGCGTAGCGCAGCTTCATGACGATGAGGCCGGTGTAGCAGACGATGGAAAAGGTGTTGGCGAGGATCAGGGGCCGGTCGTTGATTGACCAGCCGTAGATGAGCCACAGGAGCATGCCGAGGTTCAAAAGGACCAGCTGCCACATGGAGATGTCACGGGCGTGCTTGGTCCGGTAGGTCTTGATGACCTGGGGGATGGCGGCGCCGCTGGTCAGCAAACCGGCCAGCAGACCGATGTAGGGGGTGAGGTTCATGCGCCCTTTTTCCCTTTGAATTCGGCGCAGGCCCAGTCGATCTGGGAGAGCATGCCGCGCAGCGAGGCGACCTCGCGTTCGTCCAGTTCCGCCCGTGCGTAGATGCGGCGCATGGTGCGCATCATGTGCTCCGGGTTTTGCGGGTTTAAGTAGCCGATGCGCATCAGGGTGCGTTCCATGTGGCTGTAGAGCGGCTCGAGCGCGGCGGACCCGGCGATCTCGCGCGCGGGCTTCTCTTCGACGGCAACCGGTGCCGCACCCTTGAGGAACTCGTAGCAAAAGATGAGGACGGCTTGGGAGAGGTTCAGGGAGCCGTACTCGTCCGCGGTGGAGATGGTGGCCTGCCAGCGGCACATCGCCACCTCGTCAGTGGTAAGGCCGCTGTCCTCCCTGCCGAAGACGAGTGCCAGGCGGCTTTGCGGAGCGCAGCCGGCGAAGCGGGTAACGATCTCGTCCGGGGTGCTGATCTCGTTGCGGTATTTGCCGTGGCGGCGCGTGGTGGCAACGGAGAACTCGCAGTCAGCGAGGGCATCTTCCAGCGAGGCATAGAACTTGGCGTTTTCCAGGAGGTCCTTGGCGGAGACGGCGAACTTGGGAGCTTCGGGGTGGTCCACATTGCAGGCAGGAGCGACCAGGCGCAGGTCGTAGAGCCCCATGTTCTTCATCGCCCGGCAGACCATGCCGATGTTGCCTGCGCTTTGGGTCCCTACCAGTACGACGGAAATTCTTTCTTTGAGATCCATAAAACCCTTCTAAAGCTATAGACATGGAACGCGGAGGACGCGGATCGAACCGATCACCGCGGATAGGATGGCTAAAAACGAAAAACCTTTTACCGCAAAGGCGCAAAGGGCGCGAAGAGAGGCAAGAAAGACTATACGCTGTCGGGGTAATCTAACATGCACCAAGGAGACGGAACAGTATCAAATCCCGCCTTCAGCCTTAGCCCTCGCATGGTTTTCTTCGCGTCCTTTGCGTCTTTGCGGTAAAAACTTTCTTGTTTTCACCCGCGCAAATCGGTTAAATCCGCGTCATCCGCGTTCTATCGGTTTTCCGCCCTACGCTGTTTCATCCGCTTCAGCCGGGCTCTGGCGCGACGGCGGCGCCAGTGGTGGGCCGCCAGGTGGCTCACCCACATGCAACCGGTGAGGCCGGCCAGAACCACCAGCATATACGGCTCGTAACGTTCCAAGTCGTCGATGAAGAGTGAGGCTCCCTTCCCGAACAAAAAGCCCGCTACGGAAAAGACGATCGCCCACGACAAGGCGCTCAGCAGGTTCAGAAACAAAAAGCGCCGCGAGGAGAGGTTCGTCATCCCCAGGATGATCGGGAGCAAAATCCTCAAACCGTAGGTGTAGCGCGAGATGAAGGCGACAAACGACCCGTAACGTTCGATGAGACGCAACGCCTTGCGGAACTTGCGCGCCAGCGTGGTAAAAATCCTCAAAAGGGTCGGGCCCTTGATACGTCCCAAATGGAAATAAAACTGGTCACCGAGGAAGGAGCCGGCAAAGGCAGACAGGATGACGCCATAGATGCTGAGATAGCCCTGACAGGCGAGGAAGCCGGCAAAGATGAGGATCGTTTCCCCTTCCAGGAAGGTCCCTACAAAAAGGACCCAGTAGCCGTGGACCTGCAGGTATTCCCTGAGAAACTGCTGCACTAGGCCCCCGAAGAACAGGTTGAGGTTTGCGTTCGCTTGAGCTCACAGGTCGAGGTTGAGTGAAAACCTAAGAAGTCAGGTTGAGCGGGCGGAAGGTATTGCCTGTTTCCCTCCACCTTAACCCGTTTGTCCAAGCCTGAGAGTATACCATAACCCGCTGCCGGTCCAGCCTCTTGGCCTTTGCTCAACTTGAGCCCCAACCTTAACCCGTTTCTCCGCCACCGGTCCAGGTCTTGGCAGTTCTCAGCCTCAACCTCAACCTTAACCTGCTTTATTTCCGGTAGCGCGGGAGCTCACCTCGGACTTCGACCATCGGGGCGTCTTCTATCAGTTCGGTGATACCGGGGTCGTCCTCGTACTCGTCCTCGCCGACCGCCCAGTCGTAGAGCTTCTGCGAGTCGAGCAGGACCGGAACCGGAGGGGAGCCGTACACACGGTTTTGCATCTGCTCGTCGTAGAGGCCGACGCAGCCGTGGGAGGCGGGCTTGCCGGGGAGGTCGCGGGCATGGATCCAGTAGGAGACGTTGTCGGCGCCCACATGGAAGCGCATCGCGTTGTCCATCGGGTACTGGTCGCTTTGGTCCTCGGTCTTGTAGAGCGACGAGGAATGGGTAAGGTCCCGGGCGTCGATCTGGTAGATGCCGACCGGCGTCTCGTGCCCTGCGGCTCCCGTGGCAGCCGGCGCGGAGAACTGGAGCTCGCCGTACTCGTAGGCGCCGATCCACTGTTCGGTCAGGTCGATCAGGATGTATTTTTCGTATCGCTCGGCCGGCGGATACTCAGCGGGCAGCGGAGAGTAGGTGCGGCAGGCGGCCAGGTCCACGGGGACCTTGATGGTCATCCCCGGATAGACGTGGCGCCGGTCGACCCGGTTGAAACGGGCGACGTAGGGCCAATCCCTACCGAAGAGGCTCTCCAGGGTGTCCTCTGGCCGGATGAAATGGGCCCGCCAGGCGATTTTTGCGTGACTTGGATACTCGATGCGGGTGAGGTCTTCGTGGGCCGGGTCTTGGGGGCTGGGGCCGGCTACGGAGATGGTCATGGGATCATTAATGACAATGGCGGCAAAAATGATAAGAGCTACTACAAAAGCGGCCTTACGTAACATCTGAGCGGTACTCCCCTCGCTAGAAACAGCTGATGGGGCTACGGGCCCCATCGAACCCTCTAATTAGCACCATTAACCCCGAGGGTCAAGAAAAAGCTTGTCCCGCAAGTACTTCCTCGACCGCGGTATAGGGATCGGTACTACGTTCGCGCAGGCCGTCGAGGATCTGCCGGTACTTCCCGTTGGCCTTGATGGCGCCGAAAACGGTGTCGAAGAGTTCGTCGCGCAAGGTGTCGGTGAAGAGCTTCGCGTTGCGCTCCTCGATGAGCCGCTCGAGGTGGCCGGAGGACTTAAGATACGCGCGGTGCGCTTCGAACTCTTCCATCAGCTCGTCGATGCCGACGCCGCGGCTCCCCTCGGTCTTGAGGACATGCGGCATCCAGGCGCCCTCGTCCGGGTGCTGCATCTCCAGCATGGCGGAGAGTTCGCGCGCTGTGCGATCGGCGCCCTCGCGGTCCGCCTTGTTCACCACGAACACGTCGCCGATCTCCAGGATGCCGGCTTTGATGGCCTGGATGTCGTCGCCCATACCCGGGACCATGACGACCACCGTGGTGTGCGCGGTGCTGACGATATCCACCTCGTCCTGTCCGACGCCGACCGTCTCCACGATGACGACGTCCATCCCCATGGCGTCCATCACGTTCACTACATCCATGGTCGAGCGCGACATGCCGCCCAGGGCACCGCGGGTGGCGAGGCTGCGGATGAAGACGCCGGCGTCCTCGGCGTGCCGGTTCATCCTGATGCGGTCGCCGAGGATGGCGCCGCCGGTGAACGGGCTGGTCGGGTCGATGGCGACCACGCCGACCAGAAGGTCCTTCTTCCTGAAGGCCGCGATGATCTGGTCGACCAGGGTCGACTTGCCGGCGCCCGGCGGGCCGGTAAGGCCCAGGATGTAGGCGTTGCCGGTGTGCGGGTAGAGCGCCTTCAACTCGGTCACTGCGCTTTTGAAGCGATCGTCGATATCCCGCATCAGGCGCGCGGCGGCACGCACGTCGCCGTCGAGCACACGTTCAGCAAGTGTCATGCGTTTACTCCCGATTTAAGCATTGGCGTGGCAGAGGGTGGCGTGGACGCCGCGTTCCAGGGCGCAGCCATTTTTGAGGTCGAGCTCTTCGGCGCTGTTCACCAGACGCTTCGCGGCGGCGAGCGCCTGCGCCGGGTGGAGCGCCATCGCCTCGGCGAAACGACGCACCTCGTCCCAGAAGGTGGCGGCAGGATAGACCCGGTTCAGGTACCCCATGCGCAGCCCGTCCTCGGCGCTGTAGGTCTGGGCGGTCATGAAGACCTCCATGGCGCGGTTACGGCCGATCAGGCGAGGCAGCTTCTGGGTGCCGCAGAAACCGGTGAGGATCCCAAGGCGCGCGCCGGGGTGCGCGAAGCGAAGCGTATCGCTTGCGAGCCTCAGGTCGCAGGCAAGCGAGAGGTCGCAGCCGCCCCCCATGGTGATGCCGTTAAGCGCGGCGATCACCGGCTTTTCGGCATCCTCCATCATCTCGAAGAGCGCCTGCCCCGCCTCGCCGAAGGTAAGCGCGTCGGAGGGGGAGAACTCGAACATCTCCGCGATGTTGGCGCCGACGGCGAACGACTCGCCGGGATAGCCCGAGACGACGATCACGGCGACCCCGGGATCGGCCTCCAGCGCGGAGAAGCTGTGGCTCAGCTCCCCGAGCGTCTCCATGGAGAGGGTGTTCAGGCGGGCTTCCGAGTTGAGCAGCAGATAGCCGACCTTGTTCTCAACCTTGATGGACAGCTTAGAGTAAAGCATGGCTTCCTTTTGCCGCAATAAGGCACAACTACCACAAAAATAAGGCAAAAAAGCCTCAAAACGTTTTGCCGCAAAAAGGCACAAAAGTCACAAAAAGAACCTATGAGAAACGAAAGGGAAAAAGCCTGAAAACCGAGTGGTTCTTGGTTTCCGCTTCTTTTTGCGCCTTTTGCGGGTATTCAGTTTTTTATGTTCGCCTTTTGGTAGCTAATCAGCTTTTATGTTGTACCTTTGTGCGGCTGGTCCAGGATTTTAAGCGTGCGGGGTAACGTTGGTCTTGACCCAGTCGACGATGGTTTCGGTCGAGGTGCCAGGGGTGAAGATTTCGCGGATGCCGGCAGCCTTCAGGCCCGGGATGTCGTCCTCGGGGATGACGCCGCCCGCCATCAGGACGATGTCCTGGGCGTTCTTCTCTTTCAGGATGTCGTACACAGCCGGAAGCAGCGTGTTGTGGGCGCCCGAGAGGATGGAAAGCGCGATCAGGTCGACGTCCTCCTGGATGGATGCGGCAACGATCTGCTCCGGGGTCTGGTGCAGCCCGGTGTAGATGACCTCGAAGCCCGCATCGCGAAAGGCGCGCGCGATGATCTTGGCTCCCCTGTCATGGCCGTCCAATCCCGGTTTCCCCACCAGCACACGAATTCGTCTTTCAGCCATGGCACTTCCTCCTTGATATGTATGGTTCAAAATTACGAAAGCAAGTCAAGCAAGTCATAGAACTAAACATTTGTACCGCAAAGACGCAAAGGGCGCTAAGGGAAACAAAAAAACGGAAAACGCGTGAAGTAAACCTTTAGGAGCAAAGCGACTAACGGACCCAAAAGGCCTATGTTCAGCTTTTTGAATCGCTTCTCTTCGCATTCTTTGCGCCTTTGCGGTAAAAAATAGCTTCCGCTCTTATCCGCGCAGACCCGTTAAATCCGCGTCATCCGCGTTCTATCGCTTTGGTTATTTCTCTATGCCTTCCCGCGACTGGACACCGGCTTTGTAGTAGTGCTTGATCTCGCGCATCTCGGTCACCAGGTCGGCGGCCTCGATCACCTTCGGATCGGCGTTGCGCCCGGTCAGCACGAGTTCCACGTGCTTGGGCTTCGCGCGCATCAGCTCCAGCAGATCATCCACCGGTAAAAGCCCCATCGACACGGCGCCGTTCACCTCATCGAGGATCACCATGTCGTACTCGCCGCCCAGCACCTTGGTCCGGGCCAGTGCCAGTGCCTCGGCGGCCAGGTCCTTGTCCTTTTGCGCCGGGTTGTCCTTGTTCACCCACCCGGGGCGCCCTGTCTGGATCACGGTGAGGAAAGGCGCTAGGCGCTCGGCGGCCATCTGCTCGCCGTAGGGGCCGCCTCCTTTCATGAACTGGACCATGCAGACCATGAGCTCGCGGCCGACGGCGCGTAGGGCGAGCCCGAGCGACGCGGTGGTCTTCCCTTTTCCGTTGCCGGTATACACCTGAATGAGACCCTGTTCCAGCTTCATGACAGCTCTCCTTCGGTGGCGTTACTTTCCTTTGAAGTTGGCAGGCCGGCGCTCCAGGAACGACCCCATCCCTTCCCGCTGGTCCAGCGTCGCGAAGCAAAGGGCGAAGGCGTCGCGCTCCATGAGGCAGGCGGTCTTCAGATCAAGGCCCTGACCTGCGTCGACGATCTCCTTGGCCATGCGGATGGCGAGCGTCCCCTGCCGACAGATCCCCTTTAGGAGTTCTTGCGCCGAGGCGATGAGAGCAGCGTCGTCGTAGAGCCGGTTCACCAGCCCGATTTCCTGCGCCTCAGCAGCGCCGATTGCCTGACCGGTAAAAATCATCTCCTTGGCGCGCGCCTTGCCGACCGCGCGCGTTAACCGCTGTGTGCCGCCGAAACAGGGGATGTCGCCCTGCAAAATGCCCGGGAAGGCGAAGCTCGACGTGCGTCCGGCGACGATGAAGTCGCAGGCGAGCGCCAGTTCCACCCCGGCTCCCTGAACGGCACCCGCGGCGGCCGCGATGACCGGCTTGCCCAGGGTGTCGAGGGCGAACATCACCCGCTGCCCCAGGGCCGAAAAGGCGGCTGCCTCCATGGGCGTCGTGCCGCTTTCCTCAGAGCATCCGGTGAACCCGGTCAGCAGCAGACCGGCCACGCCGGCATCGGCCTTGAGACCCGAAAACGCGGAGAGTAAGAGTTTCAGAAGTTCGGTGCTGAAGCAGTTTCCCTTAAGGGAGAAAATGGCAATGCCCGCATCGACAGAGATATCCAGCAGATCGTTTTTCTTATACATCGGCCCCCCAGAACTGCCGCAATATAGCAACAGCTAACGTAAGGTGTCAAGGCGAATCACCAATTATTAGAACAATGTTTAAGGCTTACCAAACCTGCCCCACAGCGGAGCCGACGACAAAGAAGGCTTGACACGGCGAAAACCATCTGCTATTTACTCAGGGACATGGGCGATTAGCTCAGCGGGAGAGCACTGCCTTCACACGGCAGGGGTCGTAGGTTCGAACCCTACATCGCCCACCATGTTAACAGCACGAAGGGCCAAGTCTTAGACTTGGCCCTTTTTCTTTATCTGCTGCCTAGATACTCTCAGATGAACTAGCCCTATCCTGGCAGCAATCGACGGCGCGGCAGTGACTCATTTCCGCGCGAAACTTACCAAAAGTGATCAAAGCCTGCCCGCTAAGATGCACTGTAAATTATCCCGACATAGAGTGCCCGAGTCTGTCGGGATAGTTTACATTTCCGCGAAGCTAGCGAGCCGGCTGACCCAAAACCATGCTGTCGTCACCAGTGCCTGCTCCCCCAGTTCGTAGTTGAAGCGGAAAAATATTATTCTAATTATCAGGATATTAGCTGAATATAATAGCAAATTAATTAGCGTATCATTAGAAACAATCGAACCACCGGGGTGCCGGTTGGCCCAGCGGCACGCTTCTTGGATAATACATGCCAAATCTGATTTGTCACAAACAACTCCAGGGGGTATTCGATGAAGAAGTTATTGTTGGCCGGATTCGCGGTTGGGCTCATGATGTTCGGGGCGGTTGCAGCGGCAAACGCACTAACTGTAGATTACACGGTTTCGTATTACTCGGGGACTTGGGGCACCGGATCTTTCACTGGGAACGACACCAATGCCGACGGTTTTATAAAATTCAATGAACTGTCCTCTTTCAATGGCTCCAGCAATGTCGAAGGAGAGGTAGTGAACCTGAGCACCCTCTACGACATCGGTTCCTTCGATATAGCAAATAACACCTGGTTAAGCAACGGAGTGGGCTGGGAAGGCCACGCTGACGATGCATTTTTCACCTGGAACAACAGGAACAATAGTGTGAACAGTGAATGGGCAACACTGACTACAACTGAAAATGGTGCTGCACCTGTTCCCGAACCCGGCACCATGATGCTGCTGGGGGCAGGATTCCTCGGTTTAGCCGCATTTGCCAAACGTCGCAAAAATGCATAACCAGTCCCCGGCGTAGGAAAGCTACGGGAAAAAGAGCAGGTTGTCCGTCTATCGGCCGACATAGACTGATGTTATGAACAGATACGGGCGGTGCTGGTTTCCAGCATATCCGGAAGGGAACAGTGGCACCTGGAGAGCATCCCCGGTGCCACTTGCTGTTTGGGGGCTTTTGAAACCGACATCGGAAAGGCTGTAGGCCAGGAATGGATCGGCTCGACAGCTGCCCGCGTCGTCCCTCCAGCGCCAATCGGTTAAGGCCGGCGTTCAAAAGCCTGCCCCTTTTTTCAACTTGGGGCAGGCTTCTGGTCGTCCTTGTTCCTGGCGGAAGGGTCGGGTTTCTTGCCAGCGGTATCGACCAAATCCTTTTTATTCAAGTCGGGCCGGCCGGTATCGCTCATGCCGCGCCGAAGCTCCGCCCGAGCCCTCTTGGCCAGGATCGAGTAGTTTTGTCGAATGCGGTCCAGTTCGTGTTCCTCCAGTTCTTCCAGGTCCAAAAGCGCGTTATGCGCGCCTCGATTAGCGCGGATCAACTCGTCCAGTTTGACCTGCAACGCCTCGGTGTCGCGGTTCTGGGTATTTTGGATAATAAATACCATCAGGAAGGTGACGATCGTGGTTGCGGTGTTGATCACAAGCTGCCAGGTGTCACTGTAGTGAAAGACCGGACCGGTCAGGCCCCAGATGACGATGGCCGCACCCGCTGCCACAAATGCCGCGGGTCGCCCTGCCGCGCGCGAGATCGCCTTTGCGAAACGGGTAAACCACCGCGAGGAGGACTTATTCGGTTTCATGCGGGGCTCCTGGTACCAAGGCCGGGATTGGGTTAGACCCGGCTGCTCACTTGATATTAACGACGGCGTCGCGCAGGATCGTTCTAACCTCGCCCCACCATCTACGCAAAGAGAGCTTTTCGACTACTCAGTCCGTTTGTCCACTCGACTATCCTCCGCCCTTCCCTGCCGCCCCAGCCTTACTGTCTTCTTTTAGTCTGGTCCCCTTTTTTTCGCAGGCGACGACAACCAGACCGAGGAGCAGCCAGAACGCCTCCCGGAAACGTCGAAGAATACTGAAACCGGCGCCCAAAGTCGGCCCCATGTTGAATCCGAGCGAGAGCATGATGTTGCCGCCATCCTGCACGCCAATTGAGGCGGGCACCATGAAACCGAGCCCCGCAATGAGCTGAGACAGCGCGTCAAGGCAGAGTGCCGTGCCGAAACCTATCGGGTGCCCCAGCAGCGAAAAAATCAAGTAGACTTCCGCCGCTTGAAACAGCCAGCCGACCAGGAAAACGAGCAGGGCCAGGCACCCGGCCCCTCCGTGCTCCCGGTAAAAGTTGCGCAAGGCGGAATCCAGGGTGGCGAGTTCGGCCTCCCTGGAACCGAGAAATGCAGGACACATACCCCATCGGCGCAGCGTCCTTATCAGGGATGTGCAGGGGCTTCTGCGCTGCACGACAACAAACGAGGCGCCGGCCGTCGCAAGCAGCAGGGCTCCCAGGCAACAGCTCAGCGCGAGTCGGGGCGAAAGGCTCGGCATCGCGACGGGAATGAGGGCGATGCCCAAAAAGATGTAGCACACAAGGCTCAGAACCATCAACGCCTTGTGGACCAAGAGGGACACCGTCGCGTCCTGCCAGGCGACTCCGCAGGAATAAAGACACGAGGCCTTGAAAGGCTCGCCCCCCAGAGAAGCAGTCGGGGTCAGTTGGTTCAGGGATTCTCCTCCGAGACGCACAAAAAAAAGACGGCCCAGAGAGGAACCCCTGTAGGTATCTATCAGCAACAACCGCCAGGAGACGGTCCAACAGAGGCTGGTCACACCGTAGGGGATCAGAAGCACAGGCAAGTAGCGCCACCCACGCGAGAAGGAGAGCGCGAGGCTCGGCCAGTCTACCCTCTTCAACATCACCGCCAGGGCGATGGCCGCAATAGCAAGCAGTATCAGGTTGAGACGACGCAAGGCATTCCCACTCACCCGTGAAGGTCATACAACGCTTATTGCCACCGGGGAAAATCCCGCGGCGACGTGCGTGGTGCACATATCTCCGCAAATCTGGAGATGGCGCGGTCGGACACCCCGGACATCCGGTCACCCCTCCGGCCTTATGCCGAAGAACTTCGTGTAATCTGCAAAATTGCGTATCTCGGTTTCAGGATCGAGACCGAACTCTTCCAGAGAGTAGCGGTGCGTGCCGTTTTTGTCTTTCGGGTTTTGCTCCACGAAGGTCCTCATGGCCCGTTCCGCTTCGCCGCTCAGCTCCCTGTCGAAGTGCGCGTATATCCGGTAAACGACCGACATCGGATCCCGGATGAGATCCGGGTAGCCCACATCGAAAAAGCGACTCCGCAACTCCTTATCGCCTGAGTGCAGTTGCGTAAGCGTTTTGGCACTGTCAGACCAGCGCCGACTTACCTCGGCGCCCAGGACTCCCAAATCAATGGGACGCGTGGTGAACGGGGCACGCAGTACCCGGGCAAAACTGGCGCAGGACGGCAGGATCTTGAGCGGGTCGCGATGGGTCACAACGACCTGCGCATCGGGATATACCTCGAAAAGGGACGGTAACGCCATGAGATGGCTGGGCGCCTTCAGCACCCAATGTGTGCCGGGGCAGCGCCACTGCAGGTGCTGCAGGAAACGCCTGTGGCAGTCGTAGGCCGGGCGCTTGTCCTGCCGGTCATGCCAGCTTCTATAGGAGGAGACGAAGTACATGGACTCGAAAACGTAGCTGAGAAACGAGTGGTCGGTCATCGAGATGCATTCCTGCGGCAGCCTCGCCTCGATGGTGTGGCATTTCTCGAACCCGGGCATCAGGACATCGATCCAGCTCAGCTCCCGTCTGGTCAGGTCGATGCGCGGGTCCGACCGATAGGTGGCGGTTTCGGGCGGCGGCGACGGACGCATCACCTCCCAGACCTGCGGGGCGCGGCAGGCCGGGTCCTGTGCCAAAAGCGCATGCAGAAACGTGGTGCCGCTCCTCGGGAGCCCCGTTATGAATATGGGCTGCCGGATCTCCTCCTGTTGGATGCCCGGGAACGCCAGGCGGTCCCGCTGCATATACAGGAGGTTGCACAGGATGCGCAGGATCTCGGAATGCACCGTTATGCGACCGATCAGGTTCAGCTCCGCGTCTTCCTCAAAGGAGCGCAACAGGATGTCCAAGGGGGTAAGGAACGAGGTGTCCCCGAAATCCTCAAGTCCGGTCAACCTGAAGCTTTCACCCAAAAGGGAACCCCGGTCCAGCTTTATCATGGAGCGGCCATCGTTCAGTGCCAGGTGACTCACCGCGTTCAGCCCGCCGATCATACGGGTACCGAGAGCGGCAAAGGCCCCCGGAAAAGGGACGGTGCCGAAGTTTCTCTTGAATGGGCTCTTCCCTATGCTGTCCTTGTTCACAAGCTTCTCCTAGGCGAAATGTCTGCCTTTACTCAGGGCAACCGGACTGAGAGTATCCACGGCGGCAGCTTTCCGCCTTATAAAAGGCTAGTTCAATTCATTACGATGTCAATGCGACGCCCCTATGACCGTCGCAGGCTTAAGAACGCTCAGAGCAGATTCTGTTTAAGCAAGAAGCGGACGATGGTGTCAGCGCATTCGCCGGCCGTATGTGCCATCGTATCGAGCCTGAGTTCAGGGGCGGCCGGCGGCTCGTAGGGCGCATCGATCCCGGTGAAGTTGGGGATCTCACCCCGGCGCGCCCTGCGGTAGAGCCCTTTCGGGTCGCGGCGTTCGCACTCTTCCAGGGGCGTGTCGACGAATATCTCCAGAAAGCCGTCCTGCGGCAGGATATCCCGCACCAGGTCCCGATCCGCCCGATAAGGGGAGATAAAGGCGGTAATCACCATGAGGCCGGCCTCGGTCAGGAGTTTGGTGACCTCACCGATGCGGCGGATGTTCTCGATCCGGTCCGCCTCGGTGAACCCGAGATCCCGGTTCAGTCCACGGCGGATGTTGTCGCCGTCGAGCAGCATGGTATGCCGTCCCTGGGCGATCAGCTTGCGTTCCAGGCAGTTGGCGATGGTCGATTTACCCGCGCCGGAGAGCCCGGTGAGCCAGATCACGCTGGGCCTCTGCCCCTTGACTGCCGCCCGTTCCAGGGGAGAGACCTCCTCGAACTGCCGTCGCACGGTGCCGGCCCGGCGCAGGGCATGCAGGATCATGCCGCAGGCCACGGTTGCGTTGGTCAGGCGGTCGGTCAGGATAAAGCCGCCGGTCTCGCGGATTTCCCGGTAGGGGTCGAACGGGATGGTCCGGGAGAGCGCGAGTTCCGCTTCCCCGATATCGTTGAGCGAGAAACGGTCGGCTGCCAGCCTGCGGAAGGAGTCCGGCGCGATGCGCCCCCTGATGCGGGTGATCCCGGCGGTCGCCGTCCCGGACAGCCCCTTGAACAGGTAGCGCCGGCCGGCGTACATCGGCTGCTCGTCCATCCACACCAGGCGGACCTTGAAGAGCTGCGCCAGTTCCGGCTGTTTCTCGCCCGCTACGATCATATCCCCCCTGACGACGTCGTGGTCCCCTTCGAGACCGAGAGCCACCGCCATGCCGGCCGTAGCGTCCCTCACCCGGCGCTCGCCGCACCAGATTTCCGCTACCCGGGTTTTCAGTCCCGAGGGGAGGACGACCACGGGGTCGCGGCGCTTGAGCGTGCCCGACACCACGGTGCCGGCATAGGCCCGCAAGGTACCCGCCCCCCCGCGCCATTGCCCGTCCTCCACACCCGACTGCCGCGCATCCTCGGAGCGGGCAGCCTTGAGGACGTACTGCACCGGGAAACGCATCGGAGAACTCTCCATCTCCTCCCCCGACCCGACCGCATGCAGCCACTGCATGACGGTCGTCCCCCGATACCAGGGCATCTTTTCGGAATGGGCAACCAGGTTGTCTCCGCTTACGGCCGAGACCGGTACGACTTCGAACTGGGCCGGGGGCACGCCGAAACTCTCCAGATCGGCCGCCAGTCGGCTGCATTGAGCCTGGGCCTCCCTGAAGGTCCCCTCCCGCCAGCCGGCCACATCCATCTTGTTGGTGATGAACAAAAGCCGGCGGATCCCCATCAAGGCGCAGATAAGGGCGTGCCGGCGGGTCTGGGGGAGCACCCCGCGGCTGGCGTCCAAAAGTATGAGAGCGGCGGAGCACTGGGAAGCGGCGGTGGCCATGTTCCTGGTGTAGCGCTCGTGGCCGGGCGTATCGGCCACGATGAAGTGGCGCCGGGAGGTGGAGAAGTAGCGGTAGGCGACGTCGATGGTGATCCCCTGTTCCCGCTCGGCGCTCAGGCCGTCCAGGATCAACGAATAGTCGATCGCCCCGCCGGCGCCGCCCAGCCGGGAACTCTCCTGTTCGAGGATGCGCACCTGGTCGTCGTACAGATGCCCGGTCAGGTGCAGAAGGTGGCCGATCAGGGTGGATTTCCCGTCATCGACGCTGCCGCAGGCCAGAAAACGGAGTATGCCGCCGTCGTTGGTCACTAGAAGTACCCCTCCCGTTTTTTCTTCTCCATGCTGCCGGCCTGGTCGAAATCGATCAAGCGCCCCGCCCGCTCCGAATCGCGCACGCTCTCCAGTTCGCGGACGATCCCCCGGACCGTGGCCGCACGGGACTCCACGGCGGCACTCAGGGGATAGCACCCAAGGGTTCTGAAGCGCACCAGCCTCATCTGGGGAGCCTCGCCCGGTGCCAGCGGCATCCTGTTGTCGTCGACCATGATCCACTGCCCGGAGCGCTCGACCACCGGGCGGCGGGCCGCGAAGTAAAGCGGCACCACCTGGATGCGCTCGCGGGCGATGTAGCGCCACACGTCCAGTTCGGTCCAGTCGGACAGGGGGAAGACGCGGAAGCTCTCGCCCCGGTTACTGGCCAGGTTGGGGATGCTCCACAGTTCCGGGCGCTGCGTGCGGGGTTCCCAGTGGTGCCCCGCGTCCCTGAAGGAAAACACCCGCTCCTTGGCCCGGCTTTTCTCCTCGTCCCGCCGTGCGCCGCCCAAGATCATGTCGAAACCGCCGGCGTCCAGTGCCGTGCGCAGGGCATCGGTCTTCATGATGTCGGTGTAGGCCCTGCTGCCGTGCGTGAAGGGGGTAACCCCCTGCCTGACCCCCTCCTGGTTGGTGTAGGTTATCAGTTCCATGCCCAGCCGGGCCGCCGTCGCATCGCGGAAAGAGATCATCTCGCGGAACTTCCAGGTGGTGTCGACATGCAAAAGCGGCAGCGGGGGTTTCATCGGGTAAAAGGCCTTGAGCGTAAGGTGCAGCATGACCGAGGAGTCCTTGCCGATGGAGTAGAGCATGACCGGGCGCTCGGCCTCGGCAATGGCCTCGCGGATGATCCGGATCGACTCGTGTTCCAGTTGCGACAGGGCAGAGTCTGCTGTCATGTAAAATCCCCCCTTTTACGGCTAAAAAGGATACCCCAACCCCACGAACACCGCCGGTCCTTCCCTGCCGACCCCCACATCCACACGGCCGACGATGTTGGGCCGGACCACCGCCCTCACGCCGATTCCCGGGTTCCACAGGAAATTGGCGGAGCGCGCCTTGCCAAGCGCCGGCAGGACCGAACCGGCATCGATGAACGGAGCCAGTTCCCAGTCGGCCTGGACGTGGAAGAGCGTCCAGCGGGCCAGCCTGATGCGCTCCTCCAGGTTGAGAAGCAGATAGCTGGTGTCGACAAAACGGTAGCGGCCATACCCCCTCAGGGTCGTTTCCCCGCCCAACGACTTCCTTTCCAGGAACGGGACCCGGTCGCCCACCACCTGCCCGCCGACAAAGTGCACAACCGTGATGTAGCGCGCATCGCTCAGCGGCAAAAAACCCTTGAACTCCAGGTCGCCCCCCTGGTAATCGGCACTGCTCCCCAGTTCCCGCCAGCTCTTTTCCAGAGTCAGCGCAGCCTGCCAGCCGGACCAGGGAAGGGTATCGGAATTAAGTGTACTGTAGACGGCGGAGACCTTCTGGACATGGGCGCCGAAGCCATCGACTCCCGGCACACTGGCCGGCGAGAACCTGTCGGTCGTGAAGGGAATCCCGGAAACTGCCCCCCTCATGACGCTGACCTTCCTGGCGCGGTCGCCGACCACCAGCCGGAAGTGGTCGAAGAGACGGTACCCTGCGGCAACATCGTAGCCGAACTCACGATCGGAGTAGTTGGTTTCGTCTTGCTGCCCGGCCGCCTGCCCGAAACCGAAAAACCGCGCCGAGCCATCCGTATAGTCGAACGCGAAGGCGTTGAGCTCCCATTTGTCCGACAGGAACTCCTGGTCGGTGTACCTTACCTTGTATTCTTCGTTGACCCTGGTGGCTTTTGCCAGGTTGAACTTCAAATGCCGCTTGGGCGAAGGATAGAAGGCCCCGAACAGGATGGACGTGACGCCGAAGTTCCTGTTGTAGTTGATCTGCGGCGCCACCAGCGTGCTTACCTCGCCGTTTTTGTCGTGCAGCAAGAAGGCAGACAGCACGCCACCGGTCATCCCCTCGTTGGGGCTTGAGGCGATGACCGGCAGCGGAACAGTTACGACCTTTACCCTTTCGCCAAAGGAGTCGTTGGTCAGCGGATAGGGGAGCCTTTCCCGGGGGGTCATGCTGACACAGGCGCACAGGAGCAGGCTCGACAACTGAACGGTAATCAGGCGCAACATGTTTTTCGACCGGCGAGCGCAGTCATAGGTCGGGCCAGTGCCATCGGCGGCCCAATAAGCAAAAGCAGGGGCGGCCAAAAACCGATGGCAGCCCGCGGGGCAGAGTCGAACCTTAAGACCGGGATGGGAGCAATGAGCGCCCCTCCGCCCCTCCGCCCATGCCGGTCATGCCGACCATCCCACCCGCCAGAAAACCTGCTACGGTGAGCGCCATCCTCCATGGCGGACGCCTCCATTTGCCGCCCCGCGTGCTCCTAACCACCCGCCGGTTACCTCACCGCGCGCCCCGGAATTGTTCCGGCTCCAGCAGATGGGCGCGGGTCCAGGGGACAAGGTTGTTCCCCCTGCGGGTAAAAAGCACCTGGAACAGTTGCAGCGAACCGGTGGTGAAGCTGGCGATGGAACCGGAGAGGTAAAGCCGCCAGGCCCTGACGAAGTTCTCGTCGAACATCCCCCCTACCTCTTCGGAGTGTGCCTCGAAACGGCTCAACCAGTGTTCCAGGGTCCGTGCATAGTGCAGGCGGAGGTTCTCAAGATCGATCACGCTGAACCCGAACGGCTCGAAGATCTCCATCATCTCTTTGATCGTTGGGGTATAGCTCCCGGGGAAGATCCGTTTTTCCAACCAGTCGCTCATCGGCTCGGATACGTCCTGGCCGATGCTGTGGATGAGTCCGATACCGTTTTCCGTAAGGGTCCGGTTGATGACCTCTCCCAACCTGCGGTAATTTTTGGGGCCCACGTGTTCCAGCATGCCGACGGAGACGAAGACGTCGCACTCGCCGGAGATGTTGCGATAATCGTCCTCGACGTACTCGACCCCCTCGATCCCCTCGCGCTTCGCCCGCTTTCGTGCGTAGGCGATCTGTTCGCCCGATATGTTGAACGCCCTCACCTTCGCGCCATAGCGCGTCGCCATGTACCTGGCAAGTCCGCCCCAGCCGCACCCCGCCTCGATGACCCTCGCCCCCCCCTTAAGCTGCAACTTGCGGCAGATGAGATCCATCTTGGCAATCTGGGCAGCCTCGAGGGTGATTCCCGGTTCCGGGAAATAGGCGCAGGTGTACAGCATCTCGTCATCGAGCCAGAGCCGGTAGAAATCGTTGCCGAGATCGTAATGGTGACTTACGTTCCTGTGCGCCCCGGCAAGCGAGTTCACCCCCCTGAGGCACCAGGTAGCGACCCTCCGGTATCGTCGTTTAACCCCGCCGGGACGCCCCATCGCGCGGTAAACCGCTTCCAAAAACGGCACCAATCCCCCCTCGATCTGGATGTTTCCGGCGCTGTAGTCGTCACCGAAGTACCTGAGAGGATTGGCGAGCAGTCGCAAAAGCGCCCCCCTGGTGCGTATCACCATCCTGAACGGCGCGGCGTTCACGCCGGAAATATCCTTCCCGTCCCAAAGGGCCGCGCCGATTGCCGGGGAGCCGATCCCCAGCAAGATGGTGCGCAGCAGCCACCTGTCCATGCTCAGGACCCTGCCGGATGCTTTGCTGTGGTCGGCCGGCAACGATGGTGTGCTGACTCCAACTACTCGCGAAACCCTCATAATAGCCTCCACACAACCCCACGATCCATGGGGGAGGAGTCACTTAGCGGGACATTTTTGCCAACGAGTGCTTTATTAATATGTCAGTCTGACTCACCCGCTCACGATTGGTAAATTGGCCAAGGCAGAGGAGATTTCACTATCCCAGATGCTCACCCGCTGTGTTCTCTGCCCATCTTAAAGATGGTACCATTGGGCAGTAAAAATACAATTAGCATAAACCAATACTCTGCATCGGCAGGCCTTTTCTTGTTATCTTTTCCCTTTTATGTCAGTCGTTTTCATTGCTAGCTTGGCAGTTGAGCAACTTGCCCGTCCGCCAGGCACCGGTAAACCATTCGTGATGGTATACTTTGAGAGACGAGGAGAAGAGACGGGAAGCGGTCAGGTACCCGGCTCGACCGAAGGCGATCTCCTCGATGGCCCGTCGGGCATGGTAGCGCCTGCCGGTTACGGAGTTCATGCAGGATGAGGATGGGCATGAGGCGAAGGTCAAAGCGCAGGTTTCGTCAGGTTTCCTAAGGGAAAGGCTGGGCTCAACGATGGATACCCCGCAGCGGTACGAGATAAAGAAGGCGCGACTGGTGGGCGAGTTCGCGGAAGCGCTTGCCCGCGGCACCACCGTCGGCCTGGGCAAAAAGACGTCCAACCTGTTCCGGTCCCGCAAACAGGCCAAGCAGCTGGTAGATGTCAGCGCCCTCAACAGGGTAATCTCCATAGACGAAGAGAACCTGCTGGCGGAAGTCGAGGGGATGACGACCTTCGATGACTTCACCAAGGAGACGCTCAGGCACGGTCTGCTGCCGGCAGTGGTCCCCGAGCTCAAATCGATAACTATCGGCGGCGCAATGGCCGGCGGCGCAATCGAGTCTTCGTCGTTTAGATACGGTTTGGTCCATGAAACGGTAATGGCGATGGAGGTGCTTACCGGCGGCGGAGAGGTCATTGCGTGCTCGCGGACCAACGACTACAAAGATCTGTTCTTTGGCTTTCCCAACAGCTACGGGACTCTCGGCTATGCGCTGAAACTGACGGTAAAGCTGGTTCCGGCAAAAAGATATGTCGAGCTGCGACACGAAAAATTCACCGATACCAAAGCCTTCTTCGCTGCCCTGAAGGATGCGTGCAAGAGCAGCGAGCCGGATTTCGTGGACGGCACGGTGTTCGACGAGCACACGTTGTACCTGACTACGGGCCGTTTTGTCGACGCTGCTCCTTTTGTGTCGAACTACACCTACATGCAGATCTACTACCGATCCATTCCCGAAAAAAAGGTGGATTACCTGACTGCGTACGACTACATCTGGCGTTGGGACACCGACTGGTTCTGGTGCAGCAAGAACTTCGGCGTGCAAAAGCCATGGCTGCGAGCGATTGCCCGCCCCTGGCTGCGCTCGACTGCGTACTGGCAGATCATGCGCTGGAACCGCAGGCACCAGTTCACCGACAAGGTTCTCAAATTGAGAGGCAAAGAGAGCCGGGAGGAATCCGTCATCCAGGACGTGCAGATCCCAATAGAGCGCGCGCCCGAGTTCCTCGCCTGCTTCCTTGAGCGCATCGGCATCGTGCCGGTCTGGATCTGTCCAACCAGGCCGGCCTCTCCCGAGCGCTATCCGCGCTACGGCCTGTTTTTTGGCAAGCTGTACATAAACTTCGGATTTTGGGACGTGGTACCCTTGCCCGCCGGAGAAACGGACGGGTTCTTCAATCGCCAGGTTGAAGCGTGGGTGAACAAGTCGGGTGGCCTCAAAGGGCTGTATTCGACCGTGTTCTACGACGAGAAGACCTTCTGGCGGCTCTTCGACGGACCCGATTACCTGATCTTGAAAAAGAGGTACGATCCGCAGGGGAAATTGGGGGATCTCTACAACAAGGTCGTTCGACGCCAGTGACACGAGGCGCCGCTCGAAGCGCCCCCCGTACCTTCTCACCTCATTGGTCCTATGCTTAGGCCGGCCCCGGTTCGGGGTCTTTCCTTTTTTCTTGTTTCCGCCCCCCTTAACGGAATACCATTTTAATGTAGCCTGTTGAGGCTTTTGCAGCCCCGAATCCATTTTCCGGTGGTTTCAGAATATCGACGTTCCCACCGGGGAGGAGATACCTATGAAAACAGTCGTCGGCTTGCTGAAGACCAGGGACGAAGCCCAGTTCGCCATAAACGACCTGGTAAACTGCGGTTTTCAAAAGGATGCCATTACCCTCAGGTCAGCCAACGTTGAGCATCACGTCTGGTCGGAGGAAGAGGAGACAGTCGTAGAGAAGAGAGTAACCCAGAAGGAAGGTGCCGGGTTGGGCAGCAGGGGGATAGCCTACCAGACCGAGGTCCGCAGAGGCCCAGGGGATGCGGCGGCACTTACTGCGCTTGGTATCCCTGAAGCGGACGCCCGGTACTACTCGGACGGTGTAGCCCGCGGCGGCTTCCTGCTTACGGTGGCAATGGAAGACGGTCGGGCCGAAGAGGCGGCGGAGATCATACGCCGGCACGGTGCCATCGAAGACGAGCGAGGCGATTCCTGGAGCGGACAGGGGTGGTCCCGGGAAGCAGCGCCTTTTCCCGCGGCCGGAACGGTCGAAGCACCGGTAAGGCATCGACTGCCCCCTCAAAAGGAGCCGCTGTCTCACGCAACCTTGCAGGAACAGCTCGAGCGGGCAGAGGTGTTCGGGGCCGGAGAGTACGGAGCAGAGGTTATGCAACCGAGGGCTTCCGAGGTGCAGAATTATCAGGAGCAGGAAATACGCCAGCGGGAGCTCCGGGTGGGCAAGGTTCGGGAGCGCGAATTTGAGCGTCCCGAAGCCGCGGGCCCCGGCGCCGAATCAGAGCAGCAGGTGGGCGTTGCCGCCATGGGTGACGAGGAATTCGAGCGGCACTTCAGGGCCACCTATGGCAGAAGGGGCGAGCGCTTCGAGGAACCGTACCGCTCCGCGTACCATTTTGCGGAGGCAGAATCGTCGAACCACCCGCAGTTGGTGGAAAAGGAGTGGTACGAAGCCGAGGCGGACATTCATCGTGACTGGGAAATGGCCCATCCGGGGACCTGGGGCAAAGTGGAAAACGCGATCCATTTTGGCTGGGACAAAACCCGAAGGCACCACTAAAAAGGTGTAGCGGCTGCGGAGGCATCTATAAGCCGCATTGGAGGCACCATGCCAAGGATTTTCGAAACTCCTGGCCAAAGCCGTGAGCAGCGGCCGGAACGCAATAAACGTCCCACCGTGGGCAGCGGACCCGCTGGCCCGTCGGCGCAGACGGACAACAGGGTAAATCTGGTCCTCATAGTGGTGGCATTGGCGATCGTGCTTGTCGTGCTGCTTTTCAGGGTAGCTCGAGGTGAGGAATTGCAGGGGATGACGACCGATCCACAGTCGACGCAGTTCGCGCTGGCGCAGAGCCTTGCACCGGATGCCGCCGGGATGCGATTCTGCTAGGCAATAACCCGTGGGGGCGGGCGCGCCAGGACGTGAGACATGGTCCCAGGTCCGGGTGAGCCCCCACGGGGGTGCCACGGCAGGACTGAGTTAAGCAGGGTTCGTCAGGGCAGATAGTACGTTATCTCGCTATGGCCAACCAGCAGATGAAGCCCGACCAGAGAGGGCCGGTCGCAGGGAGAGCACGTCCACTGTTGCAGCAGATCCGAGGCATACTGGCCGCACTCGGGGGTCAGGTACAGATCCAAGCCTCCCCCGTCGCTCTCTCTTTGGAACAGGGCCATCGTCCTTGGCCCACGCGCAGCGGTGAAAGCTTTCTCGAAAGCCTCCCGATATTCTGCAACTTTGCCTGCGGCTACCTGCGCCGCGCTCAGCGTCAAGATGTGCCAACTCAACTCTCCATCCTCCTTTAACTGCGAATGAAGCTACGCTCCCCGAGGCCCCTCGCCCCCTCCTTTCCGGTTCCCTAAACGATTTACCTGGGCTTTCGGGGTCCCGGCGCGAAATACCGCCCGAGCTTGGCATCCAATTCGTCTATCCAACCGGCCTTGGATTCCGGGAAGGCATCCGCATAGGGCACGTAAGGCTTGATATCCAGAACAGGTGTACTATCCAAGAGGTCAACACCTCGAAGGTGTAGCGTCCTGCCTTCGATCATTACCAATTCTACAGCCGACAGCCCAATAGAATTGGGTCGATGAGGGGATCGGGTGGCCAAAACGCCCCGCTTCGGTCCACCCCGAGGCGGTTTGACACTGCTTTTCCAGCCTTCGCTCAGGTGAAAGACGAAGATCAGCCAGAGCCTGTCGAAGCCGCCCAGGTCCTGAATAACTTTCTCGTCCAGCCAGTCCTCAAGTTCCAAGGTGGCGAGTGCGAACTCCCCGGTTTTCGTCCCTTCCACTACCGTGCTTTGATGGGGGGCATCGATGCGTCGGGCATAGGGGGATCGCAGGAAGCCAATGGGGCGATAGGTGAAATGGAGGTCTTGGGTCATAGGTGAGGTCTTTGTTCCGAAAAGCGTTGACGTAAGATGTTGGGCGGGTTCCGAAGGTCCCGGCGAGGAGTTCAGGTGGAACCTGCATGGTGAACCTACCACAGATTCGGGAGTCACTCCAGAGTAAACTCAAAGGGGGGCACTAGGTGACATTGCCTTCGCCTTCGGGCACTGTGAAACTCTGTTCTCAGGCTCTTGAGGGCACTCCGGTTCGTGAAGCCGCCTGCCTGCATACGGCAAGCGCACTGCTTCGGGCCCACCATCTACAATACACGAAGGGCCAAGTCACTGACCTGGCCCATTTCTCTATTCGCGCCCGGCCCACCTTCAAAACAGGAATCAGGCCACCCCAACAGCAGTCAGCAGTCAGCAGTCAGCTGCAGCTACCTGGTACACCAGGGTTATCAGGGTCCCTTGCGCCATTATTAATGGTACTTCGATGCTGTCATCTCACAGAACCTGGCCTCGTTGCTGATAAAGGCAGCAAATTCTTTGTCGAGCGTCATGATGTGATTCACGAGCCACTCCCTCAAAAATGTTACTATTTCCAGCGTCAGGTGCTCAGTGCCGTTCTTAAAATTATTGCTGAACTCAGATACTCTATGTACAAATTCCAAATGTTCCTGAGTGTGCTCGGTCTGTTTAGGATATTTGAGATCATGCATCCAATCTTCTTCCGTGCTTATATGGTAAGTAGCGTAATCTGACATAGAATCTAGCACTTTTCCAATTCTGCCATCATTATTATTTTTAAGGACAAGCAAGTCGTAACTTTCGCGCAGCAGGTCGTACAAGTGTTTATGGTGCTCGTCAAGCTGTTCTATGCCGATTAAATATTTATCACCCCATTCTTCCATGTTCAGCATCTTTCCCTCCTGTAATACTAATAAAAGTTGACATCTGAGTGACTCATCGGAGGCATAAGTAATAACTTTAATAGTATGTAGGAAGTCAGGCAGTCAGCTTCACCTGGAATTCATTCAAACAGGAAGTTTTCACTGAAAATGTCACAACAAATTCCCACAAACCATCCAGAATATGTCCTACAAGGATATACCTATATGAGCGTTTCTTTGAGCATCTTGGCCGAAATACCAACAGCACACGACGGTCGCACGCCTCCAACGTAACCCGACCATTAAGGAGGAAATCCAGCTGCGCAAGTTTCCCGGTGGAATCCCCGCGGGCTTTCTTTGTTACCCCGTGAGCCAGGCTGCCGACATCACCGCCTTCAAGGCCGACCTGGTGCCCGTCGGCTCAGACCAACCGCCCATGATCGAGCAGACCACAGAGATCGTGCGTAGCTTCAACCGTACCTATGCATGTTCCGTCCTAGTCGAGCCAAGGCCGCTTCTTTTCAGCGTCCCGCGCCTCCCAGGGACCGACTGCAAGGGGAAGATGAGCAAGTCGCTTGGCAATGCGATCTACCTTGGAGACAGCGACGACGTGGTGCGCGACAAGGTAAAGAAGATGTACACCGACTCCGGCCATCTGCGCCCCGAGCCCCCCGGCCAGGTGGAAGGCAATCCCGTGTTTGCCTACCTGGATGCCTTTGATCCGGACCAGGTCGGCCGCGACGTCTTAAAGGCTCACTCCGTCAAGGCGGGCTCGGCGACAGCTCCGTGAAGAGCCGCTTGCTGGAGGTCCTTCTGCCGGCGCTAGAGCCGATCCGGCGCCGCCGCCGAGTGTACGCCAGCGATCCGGCGCAGGTCATCGAGAAGTTGTTCTGCTCGTGTCCGTGCCGCGCAGACGCTTCGCGAGGTGCGTCACGCAATGCGGCTTAACATTTATGAAGGGTTCAAACCGGGTGGGGAAGCAGCGCCAGCTGGTTCCTGGTTCCTGGTTCCTGGTTCCTGGTTCCTGGTTCCTGGTTCCTGGTTCCTGGTTCCTGGCCAAGGATCAATGACGCCTGTACCGAGAATTTGGGAGGTCTACCGCCAGGGGGGATCAAAGGGGGAGTTTCCTATGGTAAAAACAGATGTGGGCGGTGCTTACGCACCGCCCACCTTTTTATTCAGCATGGCGAACCGTTTCGGTTCGTCTTTCGTTACCGGCATATTCACGACTGGCGGTCTTTGAACGTATCGGGTCGACACCCACTGTCACCCATCCCGAACTGCGCAAGAACCGTGCTACGGCCCCTGCCTCTATCAAACTCTCCAGCATGAAATCTTTCACGTAATCGTATTTATCGTTGGACCAATTGACGTGAATAAGCACACGACACCTCCCCGGTGACCGGAAAAATCAATTATGAGTTTTTACGACGTTTGCCGTAAATTGCCAGACCGAGGAAACCGGCGCCCAGCAGCATCATGGTGCCCGGTTCGGGAACCGGTGCGACAGCGATGTTGTCGACTTCAAAAGCGGGCGTTCCACTGGTCAGCGTGAAGCTATCGAAGGCATTCAGGCCGGCGATGTTTACATACAGGTTGGTCGCGGAATTGGTCCAGTTACCGTTTGCCGGTGAAGAGATCTGGTTCCCGACGACCGTGTCTCCCGTGGCAACTCCGCCCTTCAGGAAGGTGATGGAGTTGTAGCTGTCAACGGACCCCCACCACAAGCCAAGGTAGTTGCTGAGGCCGGGAAGCGAGAAAGTTTGCGAGCCGGTCACCGCAGCATAGTGGGTTTGGTCGGCGCCCAGCGGACCATAGGGAGCGGCGGCGACATTGGGAACGCTCCCCGTTGTGATGACGCCAGAACCTGCGCCCCAGGTCAGGGAAAACGGCGAACCGTCAAAAGTGTCCACCTGGGCGCCGGCCAGAGCGGAGGAGAAACCTCCGTTGGCTTGGACCCCGCCGTAGCTCAAGGTATAAGCGGAAGCTATGCCCGACATACCGAACAACATGCACGCGCCTAATATCGCAATAAACTTTTTCATAAATTGTCTCCTGGTTAGACAGAAATTAGGTCGCGTCAGTGCGGACCTGCAAATTTGCATGTGCATTCGCATTATGCGTGCCAGCGAAGCACCCGGCGAAGCGAATCGTCGTAACATACCGCATTTATTAATGGAATACTCAGCGGTCATTTTAACATGCAAGTTCGGACATGCCCCTGGCTGTAAAACTTCCCGACAGTGCGGCATCTTTGCCGGCGCACGCTGTAACGAATCCCGACACGAGAGAAAGAACAACTGCCCAGATCGACAGGCGCGTTGCTGCGCATTACGGAGCCGTCGCAGTATCGGCACGTGGAGTGCGCAGGATCCGCGGGGTTTATTAAGATGTCGGAAATTTTTACATGCGGCAGACCAAAAGCCTGAGCCACGCATTTGTTCCTGCATAGATTGTATCAAAAAGGGCGCTACTTTCAGAGGTAGCGCCCTTTTCCTTTGGGTGTCGGTAATTCTTACACGAGGTGGCAGGAACCGCCTGCAGCACGGGATGAAACGAAACGAGGCCACATCTCAGTTGGGATGTGGCCTCGCTTGCGTTTCCTTCAATCCTGTTACTGTGCGGCCGGCGGTGCGGGAACGGGAGCCGGTGCTGGCGCAGGTGCTCCTGCTTTCTTGGCGGCTTTAGGCTGTTTGCGATGCTTTTGGTGCGCGCGATGTTTGGCGTGCTTCTTCATCGGCTTCGCTTCGGGTTTAGTGGTTTCGGCAGCCGGCGCAGTCCCTGCCGGCTGGGTAGTCGGAACATCCGCTGCGGATACGAGAGCAGCAAACGAGAAGGCAGCGAGTGCGGCAACGATGGATGACAGTATCTTTTTCATGGTGTGCTCCTCCGGAAGTGGTGGTACTTACAGCTAGGTAGTTGCACAGCCGATGCCGAAATGCAGCTCATGCTAAGTAGCTGTAATTGCGTAGGCACGCAACCGGAGGTCGCGTTTTGTTACCTGTAAAGGTCAATGCAGTACCGCTTTTGAGGCGTCTCCGGGACACTATCGGCACCGGCTACGTGTCCCCACGCATCCTTTGTGCCGGCCTTTAAAACGGCAGGGCCGCGTCGTTCACTATTTCACCCGTCACCATATCTCTCATCGGCCCTGAGCGGCTGAAGCCCGTAGCCGTGGCAACCGTCTCCCACACCTCCTCACCTGCCCACAGCGCGCCAAAAACCTTGGCACCACTTGGGACGGCCTTGCTTGCTGCCTGTGGATTTGCACCACCTTGCAGTTGGCTGCACACCTCCTTCAGGCTCTTGGCCCTGTTGGTGATCCACCACGAGGACGCCCCCAGCTGAGTCAGCATCGGCTCCACGTCCTGGAAGCTATCGGGGTCTGCCCCTTGCCAGACCTTCAGCCGATCCTTCCGTATGGCCTTGGCCCAGTTCACCTGTTTCTCGGTCCCCTTCAGCACTGCAAGTTCCATGTGTCCAGCTCCTCAATGATGCGGTTAGTTGGGCCAGACTACAGGACTTCTGGTGCCTGGGCAAGGTCGATTCGTCACCCATACTCCCGCTGCAAGCCCTTTGCTGATTCCCTCATAATTAGGCCTAAATATTTTGGGCCTGGTGGCGATAAGAGAAGATCAGAAAGCCTCTACCAGATCAGGAGAGGGTTCAACCCCTTCAAGGAGATACACCAATGGCCGGAATAATGACTGGAAAAATGGCTGAACCCATTTGCATGGCAGGCGGCACCCCGCAGGAGGTATTGGCGGGACTCGCAAAAGTCGCCGATTACACCCCCTCCAAGGAACAGGAGTATGTCTGTTTGAAACTCCTCTACAATCTGAGCAAGTACGCAACCCTGCCAGATTTCCTCGCTGCCTGCCAAGGGTACGCATCGATGGGGATAACCAAAAAGCAGTACGATCTGATCGAGGGATTTGTGAAGGTCTTGTCAAAAGTCACCTGGTGACGCCCTTCGGCCTTTATTAGGGGAGCCTCGGGCCATATTCAACCCAGTCAGAGCTTCAGGTTTGGCTAGCCTTCAATACCGCGCGTTCCTGCGCGTGGCAAAGAATCGCTGGGTCAGGACTTGGTACGGTAATTCACGGACCGAATTATCGAACTATCGAGTCCTGACCCGATCAACTTTTACCTTTCAGGGCGACTCCCTTTATGAAACTGTTGAGCAACTGATCGTCGCACTCTTTGTAGTGCTTGTGCCCCTGCTTCCTGAACAAGGCCGTGATCTCGTTTTTGGTCAGGCTCACGCCCCGCATTTTGAAGACCTCGACCATGTCCTCCTCTTTCAAGTCCAAAGCGATGCGCAATTTTTTCAGGATGGTGTTATTACAAAGCTCGATGACCGGCTTGGCTGCCGAAGGCTGGCTTCCTTCCTGTCTGCCCCTGCGGTGGATGATCAGTCCATCGAGGAAAAACGCCATGATCGGGTTGCTGCACGGGATATAGTTGGACTCGTTCTCGGTTTTCAGAAAGCCGGAAACAGTCGAAGGTCCCACCTCACGTCCCGCCTCTTTGAAAATCTTGATCATGGTTGCTTCGTCAAGTCCAAGAGCATCCCGGATTTCGCGTAGCAGATCGTTGTTGTGCATGTTGTTCTCCGTTGTCGGGGTTAGCAAATAATCAGAAGGCCAGAGCCTCAGAAGTGGCAAGGGGATGTCCCTGAAATCCTGCTCAGCTTACATCGTCTCCTGAAGTTAGGCAACTTCTCAGGGGCGCCCTCCAGGAAGCCGAGGCCGATCCGAATTCAGGCAGATTCACGGCCCACCCTGGGGGCTCGTCCCCTCTACCTGCACCAGACAATAAAAAAGCCGCTCGATGCCGATTCGGGCGGCTTTACTGCAGATCGTTTCCTGTCTGTGTTCGGCTTGCGCCTTATTACGCGGCCTTTACTTCCTGCGTCTTCTTGATCTCCTCAAACCAGGCCGCCTCATTATTCCGGCACCTGGGGCATTCAGGTGCGTCGAAATTTGCGGTGACGGTGGTCGGTGCGAACTGTTTTACCGTTCCCTGGAATAGGCAGACTCCGCATTCGATGATTGCGTTCTCGTCCATGGCTTTCTCCTTGTTCCTGGTAGCTGTGGGTTGTTGCAAACCTGCTGTTAGCCGGCGCCCTCGTACAGTCCAACCTTGTCCCGCCAGATGTGCTGGAGATCATGGCGGTCGTTCCATCGCGATAAAAGTCAAACGATCGTTTGACTCCAATTCTACTCAGCGGGCAAGTAAATGCAAGCCACAATGCGGCAAAGATGCGCTGCGAAATATTGGCATGTGCCGGCGTCAAAAACTGACATAGGAAACTCTCAGCGTGCCAGAGCCCGGCATTGCCTTTGGCACGGACAGTGTCAAGCCCCGTCCGTCAAGGCACTTACCCTCTCAACGCCTCTTTTAATGAGAGTTACACCCTGAGGATATGGCTTTATATGGCTTTATATGGCTTTATTTGGCTTGATTTGGCTTGATTTGGCTTGATTTGCTATAATAAATCCAACAAACCATCCACACAGCGTTCAGCGAAGAGTAGCAGCGGTAATGGAGGTATTCGATATGAGATGCGAGTTCCAAGACGGGTTGAAAGTCGACTATTCAGGATCGCTCCATATTTCTAAAGGCAAGGATGTCGATCTTGTTTTGAACGAAGAAGAGATACCGGACAACTTTAAAGGACAGTTACAGGGAGCGGCACGTCGCAACAGTTGCAGCGAGCTGAGAGACACCGCGTTGAAAGTATCAGATGAGGTGGGTAGTTACATCCCTTAAATCCACAAAAAATTGAAAATATCTATTGAAGACATGTTTCCAGCCGGCCTCGTTTAAAAGGTCGGCTTTGTTTTTCTCATCCCGAGGAAAACCAAGAATCTCTGTACATGGGTTACCCGCCCCCCAACCGAATTCCGCGCCGGAGCCTCCCTTGGGGAACTAGCAGCATATCTGGAGGAGATCGTTATGCTGCCGGAACAGATTTTGGCAAAAGACATTAGGATATTGCGACTTGATCCAACCAAGATTTGTTTTTGTCCGTTCCCGCAACTCGGCAACACGTGCCGTCGATTCGATGTCCTTTGACAATTTGTAAAAGTACATTTGGCTCAAGGTCATCAGCAGGCTTTCCCGGAGGTTGTTCGATAAACAATACCCTTTACCTTCCCGCTCAGGTGTCTGGGCCTCGCGCTGGGCAAATAGCAGCGTTCCGTGATTGAAGTCAGTGAGGGCAAAATTAGGCCCGCAGATCTCGGTACAATTAACCTTTGGCGCCCCCCCTCCAACTACCGTGGCAGCATCTATATCACGCCCATACAAGATGCTCAGCATCAGTCCTTGGTCGGCCGGAGGCATCTGCTTATACTGAACGGTATCTCCCGTGTATTTATTGAGCGATATGACGAAGTGGCGTGGGATTTTCATGGCGGGGTGAGGCTGTTTCCCAGGTGTGTAGATCTCGTCGCAGAGTAAATCCTGACAGTATTTGAAGATGTCGGTCATTCCCCTACCCTGCCCTGCTATCACGAAAGGGTGATCATCGGCGTTCGAAGTGGCCGTGAAAGTTCTTCCGGTAATTTTCCCCATAACCTCAATTATTTCTCTTTTCAGGATCTTACCTTGCAGGCACAAGATGAGCATCGTTGACCATCCCAACGGGGAAAGCCAGATTTTAAGGCCGAAGTGCGTTAAAAAAGGATACGACATGTTGAGTCCCACCTCCAGGTTGCTGAGTCGCCCTAAAAGTGGGATCTGCAGCGCCCAGTAATCAGGTGGTTGCACGTATGAGTCGAAGGCGTAGGGTCCCCAGAAGTGGCTGTGCTGTGAACGCCTGGGGAGGTTGCCGAATTCGAAATGCGGCGTCTTAACTACCTGTGCCGCCTGATAGCGCTGATTGTACGCTGTTACATCGGCCAGGAATCCAAAAGGCGCCCGGTAGGAATCCCCCGCATCCGCCAGGTGCGGAAGAAGTGTCGTGTGAATATCGAAAACCGCAATGGTAACATCCTGAAAGTGGTAGCCCGCCATGGCTTTTCCTCCCCCAAATCACGCTTGACTCGATGATGTACCACGATATTCTTATGATGCAGACTGTGAACCAGTCTGCCAGCGTATCCGCTGAAAATGCGACTCCGAAGTGTTCGCCAGATAAGTGACGAGCAGCATGTGCGAGAAGTGATTTGCACATCATCAGTAGACGAAAAAGAAACTGATCAACGGATTGCTTAATTTGCAACAATGGCTGACTCGTTCAGCCATTGTTGTTTTCATCACACAAATTCCAGCAGTTTACCTTTGCGTGCCCAGTACGGAACTACAGCGGATATCTCTTCAACTTTCCAAGACAAATACTTCATGTCTGTTATAAAATGATCAGATTCAATCACCTGGCCGATGAAATCGCGACTATCAACGTTCACCTTTCCCTCTAATTGCGTGATGATTTCCAGTGACCCTCGCAATTTGGAGGCCTCCTGTATCAGGTTCCCGTCTGAATCAAACAACCCTTCATGAAGTATGGTTTCTTGTGTGGTCTCCGCCAAATTTTCCTTCTCCACCTTGAACGCACCCACTAAGTATACCGTCTGGCTAGTCACTGCGTAGTGAAATCCACTGTATTTGCAGCCGTTTTTCAGGCAAACCATTACTGGAGTACCGTTGTAAGCCGGGTTAAGCAACAGTATTTTGTTCAGCAACGTTGCATCGTCGTCATTGATATCTATCCGGCGTTCCTTTTCCAGACGCAGTGCCTCTCTCGTTTGCCAAAAGCGCAGAAAACGGTAAACAGAGCCCCAGGCAACCCCTAAAGCGACCCCGACTAACATAAGATAAAAGAGTTTTTCGGGTCCCACCTGCGAATTCAAGCTGAAGTTTTCCAATAATGGCCAGTCGCGCCAGTGACGGATAAATGTGGCAGTGGCGATAATCATGGCTGAGACCATCACACTAAAGATCAATTTGTCGTCTTTTTCCGGCGTTTGCGCGAAAGGCACCTTGAATATCAAGCGCATGGTGATCAACCAGAAAAGCCCTGGCAGTACGAAGCTGGCAAACACCAGGGGAACTCCTAACACGTTGTCGGTCCCAAAGATGTCTACTTTTATGGATTTTTCCACCCACACGACAGATTCTTGCTGGCTTCGACCTGCCTGCCAGGTGTAGGGCACGATGAATAGCAAATTGAAATCGCCCACGTCGAATGTATCTTTCAACGTGGCGAACAACACCACGGAATGACTTTTGTGAAGAGGCAATGGCCCAAGTTGGAGTGGCAAGGTTACAACTTTGCCATCAGGGCTTTGGTCGTGCCATTCCAAGAAGGACGGGCTGGCAATGTTGATTTGTGAGGAGGAGAGTGTTTTTTCGGAGTCGTTCGAGACCCAGATCGTGGCCTTAATGCTCTGCTCACGCCGAAGAAGTTGGCGATCGAAGGCGACAACCAGCCCCGGTTTTGGAGTAGTTAAGCCCTGTGCATGTGCTCCATCTGATAAGGGAAGTGGACAGGCCGAAAGGAAAAAGAGGAACGCGAAAGAGACCTTACGAATCATCAGAAACCTCGTTTTCACGGGTCTGTGGTACTCCGCAACAAGTCGCTAATAAATTTGCCTTACGTAGTAGTCTGGCATATTACTGATACCTGTCAATGTCGCAAGCCATGAGCGCGGTAGGGGTTTTCCTTACAGCAGGTAAGCTGCTTTGCTTTCTCCAAAGCAATACTACTGCCTCCCCTACTACCGCATCCAGCTTCCTGTACCCGTCTTTCTTTGTCCTTTGTTTGTATCGCGCTATTGCAAATAATCCAGAGGACGCGAATGAAATTTCGACCATAGATCTGTTTTTTTGACTTAGGTCATAGTTTTCTCCGGAAAATTGCTGGATCTTGCCAAAG
>Ga0079306_1000573_pt1 | contig 32442 bp, 29 predicted proteins | sample Methanotroph_Enr_FD_79181 | JGI IMG/M metagenome (GOLD analysis project Ga0079306, IMG submission 79181) | Enriched soil microbial communities from Old Woman Creek wetland in Ohio, USA - Methanotroph_Enrichment_5 | ecosystem: Environmental > Terrestrial > Soil > Wetlands | place: USA: Ohio... | reverse complement strand
CTCATGGGACTTAAGACCCCCTCCGGGATAGGCCAAATAACGACGGCGGGGTAGGCCCATGAACCCATAAACCATGAGGCCTAAATGGAATATCATTATATTGAAGTTCCATCTTGGATATTTAGGAGAGTTACAGAATGAGAAAAGCCGATATCTCGATGCTGCTGCTGGCCTCGGCCTTCCTGGCCGCGCCCGCCGCCGCGCAGGACTTCGACAGCCTGCCTTCCGTGAAAGACATTGTCTCACAGGCTAAGACCGCCGCGGTTTCGCCCCCCCTCCCCGCCCTTCCGCAGGACGCCAGGGCCCAGAAAGAATGGACCATCATGGTCTTCATGAACGGTAAGAACAGTCTCTCCGAATATGTCATCAAGGACATGAACGAGATGGAGAAGTTAGGGCCCACCGAGAATATCAATATAGTTACGGAAGCCGGGCGTATTCTTTACAAACCGCCCTCCAATAACGGCGGCGGCGGTTATTACGACGACTGGGGCGGCCCGGTAGTTCCGCACCCCGGCTGGCCCAACCCCTATTGGGGCGGCATGCCCCCGATGATGCAGAGGGCCGGCATAACGAAGGACGCCTCCACCGACTGGACCGGCGTGCGCCGCTATGCCATGACGAAGGACGGCGACAACGCCGCGCTGAGCTCGCCGATGCTGGCCGACCTGGGCACCGTCGACATGGGCGACTACAAGCAGCTTGTCGAGTTCGGCAAATGGGCCAAACAGAATTACCCGGCCAAGAAATATATGCTCATCGTGTGGAACCACGGCGACGGCTGGAAGAACAAAGCGCTGTGGGACCAGCCGACCATAAAAGGCATCTCCTACGACGACGAGACCGGCAACGGCATCAGCACGGTGAACCTCGGGAAAGCCGTGCGCGAGATGGGCGGCGTGGATATCTACGCCTCCGACGCCTGCCTGATGCAGATGGCCGAAGTGGCCTACGAGCTGAAGGACGCCGCTAAGATCACCGTCGGTTCCGAAGAGAACGAGCCCGGCGACGGCTGGGCTTACGACTACTTCCTCGCCCGCGTGCATTCGAACAAGACGAACCTCACGCCCGACGTGATGGCCGCCGCCGCCGTGCAGGGATACAAGGCCTTCTACGGCGAGCAGGGCACAGCCGCCACCCAGTCCGCCATCCACACCTCCGGGCTGCCCGTCTTCAAGACCCTGCTCGACAAATGGGCGGAACTGGTGATGCTCGAGGACAAGGCCATGGTGAAGGAGGCGCTGAACTCCGCTACCGCGTTCGGCGGGGCCGGCTCCCGCGACCTGATACACTTCATGCAGAACGTGCACGGGAAGACCAAGTCCGAAGCGCTCAAGGCCCAGACCGCGGCCGTTATGACCCACCTCTACGGCAAGGTCATCTTCGACAACGGCGCCACCGGCGACAAGTTCAAGAACGCCTTCGGGATGGCCGCCTACCTGCCCACCTACAGCTACGAGGCGGATTACGACGAGCTCGCTTGGGCCAAAGAAGGAAAATGGGACGACTTCGCGAAGTGGATCACAGCTAAGTAAACCAGTCCGGATAATAAAGAAAAAGGCCCTTCGAAAGAAGGGCCTTTTTATTGCCGGGCCGGGCTGAAGCCCGCCGGGAGGCTGGACTCTCAGAGCTTCTCTTTATAGCCTTTAAGCGCGTACCAGGCCTGGCCCAGGGCTATACCGCCGTCGTTGGCCGGGACCAGCCTGTTCGAATAAACCTTTAATCCTCTTTTTTCCAGACCTTCCGTCACAAGCTCAAGCAGCGCGCGGTTCTGGAAAACCCCGCCCGAGAGGCAGACCGTCTTCAGCCCGCCCTCCTGCGCAAGACGGGCCGCCGTCTCCACGGCTGCGGCGGCGAGGCCCGCGTGCAGCCGGGCCGAGATAAAGGCGGCGGACCTGCCCGCGAGCCTGTCGGCCGCGGCGGACTTCACCGCGGGGGCGGGATCGATCTCGACGCGGCCGGAGACGCGGCTGAGGGCGAAGCGGTAGGCGCCGCGCGGTTTAATTCCCCGCAGCAGGCTTTCCATTTCCATCGGGCCCTGCGCCTCGTAGGTAGCCTCTTTCCTTACCCCGGCGATAAAACTGAAAGCGTCGAAAAGCCGGCCCAGGCTGGAGGTCTGCGGGCAGTTGAGCCCGGCTTCTATCATCCTTTCCACCGTCAGGACTTTCGAAGCCGGAACTTCGTCGAAGAGCCGCGCCGCGGTTCTTCGCCAGCCGGGGCCGAGCGCGGCCTTCACCAGCGCCAGGGCCGGGCGCCAGATCTCGGCCGCCCCGAGGTCTCCGCCGGGCAGGGCGAAATATTTCAGATGCCCGGCGCGGCGCCAGGAGTTCTTATCGAAGACGAGGAATTCCGAACCCCAGATCCTGCCGTCGGTGCCGTAGCCGGTCCCGTCGAAAGCGACGCCGAGGAACGGGCCGCCGAGCCCGTATTCCGCGGCCACGCTCAGCGCGTGGGCGGCGTGGTGCTGCACCGGGATCTTTTTGCCCGGCAGGGCCCGGGCTATGGCCGTAGAAGCATAGTCGGGGTGCAGGTCGTGCGCCGTCAGCACCGGGGAAACCTTCAGCAGGCCGCGCAGCTTGGCCAGGGTCTCACGGAAATAGGCCTGGTTTTGCGGCTCGGCCAGATCGCCTATGTGCTGTGAGAGAAAAGCCTCCGGCCCCCGCGTAAGGCAGAAAGCGTTCTTAAGGTCCGCGCCGCAAGCCAGCACGGAACCGCCGGCGGAGGCCAGCTTGACGGCGGAAGGCACGAAGCCCCGCGCCCGCCGCGCCAGGCGCAGCGCGCCCGCGGCCTCGAAAACCACGCTGTCGTCCACCCTGTTGTGGATGGGCCTGTCATGAGAGAGAGTGAAAGAGGCCACGCCGGACAGGCGCGCTTTTACCTCGGGACCGTCCTTGCAGATAGGCTCGTCCCGGAAGTTCCCGGAAGTCATCACCAGCGGGCCGGTAAAGCCTTTTTTCGCCAGCAGCGAGAACAGGGCCGCGTGCAGCGGGGTATAAGGCAGCATCACGCCCAGCTTCGAGAGCCCCGGGGCGGCGTCCTCGAAGGCGGCCGAGCGGCGGCGCAGCATGACCACGGGCGCTTCGGGGGAAGCGAGCGCGGCCGCTTCCAGCTTCGAGACCAGGCAGAATTCGCGGGCGGCGGCCGCCGAAGAAAGCATCAGGGCGAAAGGTTTGTGCGGGCGGCGCTTGGCGCGGCGGAGCGCGGCTATGGAAGCGGCGGAATCGGCGCGGCAGGCCAGGTGAAAGCCGCCAAGGCTCTGGAGCGCGCCCACGCCTCCGGCAATAAGGAGCTCGGCCGTCTTTTCAAGCGCGGCCGGGCCGCCAAGGGTCCCCCCCCCCGCCTCGAGCCTTACCGAAGGCCCGCAGACGGGGCAGGCGTTGGGCTGGGCGTGGAAGCGCCGGTCGAGCGGGTCGCCGTATTCGCGCAGGCAGTCCGGGCACATCTTAAAGCCCGCCATGGTGGTAGCGGGGCGGTCATAGGGCACGGTTTTGACGATGGTGAAGCGCGGGCCGCAATTCGTGCAGTTGGTGAAAGGGTAAAGGCTGCGGCGGTCGGAGGGGCGCAGGAGTTCCCGGCGGCAATCCGCGCAAAGCGCGAGGTCGGCGGGGATCATGGCCGTCGCGGGAGCCCTGCCTCCGCTTTTGGCTATGGAAAAGTTTTTTTCTCCCGAAACGGGGCGCCCCGCCGCGGAAACGGAATCGATCCTGGCGGCCGCCGGCCTGCGCAGGCTTATATCCTTTATGAACCCCAGGACCGACTCGCGGGGCCCCTCGGCCTCTATCGTTACGCCGGAGGCGTCGTTCTTCACCCAGCCGCCCAGCCCGCGCTCCAGCGCCAATTTGTAAACGTGAGGGCGGAAGCCGACGCCCTGCACCACGCCTTTGACCAGGATCTTTTTTCTTACGATGGGAGACATTGGAATATTTACCCGCGCACGGCGGAGAACTAGCGCTTTCCGCCGGTAACCACCTCGCCTTTTTTGTAGTCCAGCTCGCTGCCGAACATGCTGTGCGGCACCAGGTAGACGACGGCGGTAACGGCGAAAGCCAGTATTATCCAGGGCCTGGAGGCGCGCTCCCTGAACACGGCGAACAGGGCCGGCAGCCAGAAGACGAGCATGACCAGGGTCTTATTGTCGGTAAGGTCCAGGCCGAAAGGAAAGCCCGTCCAGGCCTGGCCGAAAGCGTAATGCTGCACGATGGGCCCGAAGACGAAGCCGCCCAGCAGCAGGAAAAACACGTTAAGCGCTACGGCGTGCTTTACGGCTATGTCGCCGGAGAAGACCGACAGGAAGATCCTGACCGAGAAGAACATGAACAGGAAAATGAAGATGATATGCGGGATGAGCGCCCAGGCCGGCACCGCGCCCTTGAAGCGGGTTATGACCGGGGCTTTCGACAGCTCCGCTTCCCCGCCGGCGGTCTTAAGGAAGACCCGGTACTCCAGCTTGCCGGCCGGCGGCTGGTCGGGCAGGGAGCCGGAGAGCAGGCCGTCCTGGTAAGAGAGGTCCGCCCTGGCCGGCGCGTCTTCCGTCTTATACCGCTTCCAGACGGCGAAACCTTCAAGCCGGCCGTCGGACCTGACTTTTATGACGCAGTCTTTTCCGCCGGTGGTGCAGCTCCTCGGGAAACGGTAGGACAGCAGGCGGGTGCCGTTGAGAGAGAGTTCCCCGCTTTTTACGGGATAAGTAGGGCCGGTCATGCGCTGAAAAAGAGCGAACCCCACGGTTATAAAGAAACTCAGCGCCCAGAACAAAGTTTTTCGCATAAGTTACCCGGCTCCCGACCCGTCTTCAGCAGATCCGCGGCAGCTGCTCCCCTTCGAGCATGAGCATGACGCGCGAGCCGCCGATGGCGGTCTTCATCCGCACCTGCGGTTTCTTTTCCTTAAGCATGCGCCCGACGATACAGGCGTTCTTCCCGTAGCGGTGGGAGCGCAGCGCCTTCAGGACCTTCCCGGCCGCGCCGGGCGCGCAGAAAAGGACTATCTTCCCCTCGTTGGCCACGTAGACCGGGTCCAGGCCGAGCAGGGCGCAGGCGCTGCGGGCAGCGGCCGAAACGGGCACCGACTCTTCCTCCACTTCGGCGGTCAGGCGGCAGGCCCCGGAGACTTCGTTCAGCACGGTGGCGAGCCCGCCGCGGGTGATATCGCGCATCGCGCGGATGCCGGGAACTTTGAGAGCCGTTTCTATAAGACCGTTCAGCGGGGAGGCGTCGCTCTTGATCCCCCCTTCCAGCCCGAGCCGGTCCCTGGCGTTCAGGACGGCCACGCCGTGGTCGGCCAGGTTCCCGCTGACTATTATGACGTCACCCGGCTTTACGGCGGCCGAGGTCAGGCTCCTGCCGCGGGGAATAAGACCCACGCCGGAAGTGTTTATGAAGATCCCGTCGGCCTTGCCCTTTTCCACGACTTTGGTGTCGCCGGTCACTATGGACACGCCCGCTTCGTCGGCCGCCCGCCGCATGGAGGCGGTTATCCGCAGGAGCAGGTCTCCGGGGAAGCCCTCTTCGAGGATAAAGCCGGCCGAGAGCGCGAGAGGCCGGGCGCCTTTCACGGCCAGGTCGTTAACGGTGCCGCAGACGGCCACGCGGCCAATGTCCGCCCCGGGAAATTCCACCGGGGTGACGACGTAGGAGTCCGTGGTAAAGGCCAGGACGGCGCCCGGGATCCTGACCTCGGCGGCGTCCTCCAGCGGCAGCAGCGAAGGGTTGGAGAAGCTTTTCAGGAAAACGCTTTCAACGAGCTCGCGGCTCAGCCGGCCGCCGCTGCCGTGACCCAGGACCACTTTCTTTAAAGGCGCCATTTAAATGCTCCCCGCCGCGGCCTTCTTAAGGCCGTCGAAAATGCCGATAAAACTCCTGGCCGAAGCCGAGAGTTTGCGCCCGCGGCTGTAGATGAGATAGATGGGGCGCAGGAATTCCGCGTCCGAGATCTTGAGGACGTGCAGCGTGGAGCCGTTCTCGTCCTCCCTGATGGACGAACGCGGGACGAGGGAGACGCCGTCGCCCGAAGCCACGGCGGTCTTGATGGTCTCGAGATTATCGAGCTCCATCTTTACGCGGGCTTTTACGCCGTGGCGCCGCAGGAAGGCGTCGATATAGCGCCGCGACGGGAAGATCCTGTCGAAGTGGATGAAATCGAGGCCTTGCAGTTCTTTGACCCTTACGGTCTTGCGGCCGGCCAGGGGCGAGGCGGCGCCGGCTATAAGTACCATTTCGTCCCTGGCCACCGGCAGCATGGCCAGCCCCGGGGCTTTGCGGTAAGGACAGGCCATGAAGCCGAAGTCGGCGCGGCCGGAGGTGACGTCGGAATAGATCTGCGAGAACTGGCGGTATTCCACGCCGATCCGGGCCCCGGGGTTGCGGGCGATGAACTGCTTGATATAGCCCTGTATGATATAGACCCCGGCGCTGTAGATGGTGGAGATCTTCACCTCGTCGTCTTTGCGCTCCTCGCCCAGGGAGCGGATGCCTTTAAGCGCCCCCTCGTAAATAGCGGCCACTTTCTTGGAGGCGTCGTAGAACTTCTCGCCGCAGGGCGTCAGCAGGATCTTCCCGGCCTGGCGGTGGTAGAGCTTGCATTTCAGGACGAACTCGAGCTTCTTTATCTGCTGGCTCACGGCGGACTGGGAGATATAATTGAGGTCGGCCGTCTTCGAGAAGCTTCCGGTATCCGAGAGGTCCCGGAAAACTTTAAGGGTTTCTATATTCATAAATTTCAGCCTCCGTACTTGAACCAGGCGGCGCAGGCGCCTTCGGAGGAGACCATGCACGGGCCGACCGCGTTCGAGGGAGTGCAGCCCTTGCCGAAAAGGGGGCAGTCCGGCGGCAGGGCTTTGCCGAGGAGAATGGTTCCGCAGAGGCAGCCTTTGGGCTCGGGGGCTTCGACGTATTTTATCTTGAACCGCTTGACCGCGTCGAAAGAGGAATAGGCCTTCGAGAATTCGAGCCCCGTGTTCTTCACGGCGCCGATAGCCCGCCAGGAAGCGGTCGTAACGGAGAAGACCTCGCGCATGAGCTTCTGCGCCGCCGGGTTGCCTTCGGCGCGCACGGCCCTGAAGTATTCGTCCTCCACGCTGGGCGTGCCGGAGATCACCTGCTTGAGCAGCATATTTATGCCGGCAAGGATGTCCATCGGCTCGAAGCCCGTCACCACGCACGGCACGCGGTACTTCTCGACCACGAAACGATACGGGGCGATGCCTATTATGGCGCTGACGTGGCCGGGCAGCATAAAGCCGTGGATCTTGTTTTCCGGGTCGGAAAGCAGCAGCTCCAGCGCGGGCGGAACCAGCTTGAAGAAAGCGGTGGAGGAAAAATTCTTAAGTCCCATTTTCTTCGCCCTGACGACGGCGCCGCCTATCACCGGGGCGGTGGTCTCGAAACCCACGCCGATAAAGACCACCTCGCGGGAAGGCTCGGCGGCGGCGAGGGCCACCGCGTCCAGCGGGGAATAGACCACGCGGATGTCCGCTCCCCGCTCGCGGGCGGATTGAAGGTCCAGGCCCTTCGAGCCCTTTACCTTCAGCATATCCCCGAAAGTAGTGATGATCACGCCGGGAATACCGGCCAGGGCCAGGACGCGGTCGATGTCGCCCTGGGAGGTGACGCAGACCGGGCAGCCGGGGCCCGAAAGCATGCGCAGTTCCTTCGGGAAAAGTTTGCGCATGCCGCTGGCCGCTATGGCCATGGTATGAGTGCCGCAGACTTCCATGAAATTCACCTGCCCGCCGGTCTTTTCGGCGGCGGCGGAAGCCAGCAGGCCCATCTCGGAGATGGCGGAAGCCGCGAGGGCGTGGTCGCGCCAGAGCGGAGAGGAGAAACGCGCGGAGGAAGCCGTCTTCATGGGTTGTTGTGCCCCAGCGGGCCTGAAGCGTCGCCGTGGTCCTGGCCGTAGATCTCTTTGAAAAGCTTGAGCGTCTCTTCCGCCTCTTTTGGCTCGAGGATCTGGATGGCGAAACCGGCGTGGACCAGCACGTAATCGTTCTTCTTCGCGTCAGGAACCAGGTCGAGCGAGACGGCGCGCTTTACGCCGCTGAAGTCGACTTCCGCGTTGCTGCTTTTGATCGAAGTTATTTTTCCCGGGACTGCGAGACACATAAGGTTTCCTTTGGCGCGGGACTTATCGAGATATTAGCTTTATTAATAACTCTCCGTATAAATTATACTACTTTACCGCGGCCGGTCAGGAGCCGATATGGGCCGCTTCGCCGATGCCGTTTCTGTTGGCGGGGATTTTTTTGCTATAATTAACCTTCAGTAGTTTATGTTCTTTAAATCGTGGTTGGGTGACTGAGCGGTCAAAAGTAACGGTCTGTAAAACCGTCGGGCTACGCCCTACGAAGGTTCGAATCCTTCCCCAACCATACTTTATGCCAGCACTCAATTTATGCGCGGGTGGCGGAACTGGCAGACGCGCACGGCTCAGGACCGTGTGACCGAAAGGTCTTATGGGTTCAACTCCCTTCCCGCGCATTAATTTAATCAGGCTGTTCGTATTCAATACGAACAGCCTTTTTAATTTGCAGCTAAAATGGGGACAGGCTACTTTATTTATCTCAAGGAATTACCTTTAAATAAAGTAGCCTGTCCCCATTTTTCAGAACGGCAGGACTATGAAGAAATCTTCGGGTCTGACGAGGGAGTAGAGGTTTATCACGGCGCCCAGCGCCAGGAAAGGGCCGAAGGGCATATGGGACATGCGGTCCGCGCGCTTAAGAAGCAGCAGGCTCACGCCGTAGGCCGAACCGAAGAACGAAGCCATGACCACGGCCGTAAAAACCCCCTGCCAGCCGCACAGCGCGCCTATCCCCCCCATCAGGAAGATATCCCCCTCTCCCACCGCGTCTTTCTTGTAGATGACCTTGCCGAGCAGGGCCAAACCCCAGATAAACCCGCCGCCGGCCGCCGCGCCTATCGCCGAGGAAGCCAGGCGCTCGCCCCAGCCTCCCTGGAAATACGGGTTCCAAAAACTGCCGGCCAGGCCCAGCACGAAAAGCGCCAGGGAGAAGGCGTCCGAAATGAGCATCGTCTCGAAATCGATCACGCTTACCACTATCAGCACGTAAGCCGACAACAGGCTGACCGCGAGCCAGAGAGGGTTCCCCCACCATTTAAAGACCAGCAGGGCCGTCAGGAGCCCGGTGAGGAGTTCCACGAACGGATATTTATAGGAGATAGGCTCTTTGCAGGAACGGCAGCGCCCCCGCAGGAGAACGAAGCTCAAGACCGGGATATTGTCGTAAAATTTTATGGGGGCGAGACATTTAGGGCAGTGCGAGGCCGGAAATACGATGGACTCGTCCTTGGGCAGGCGGGCTATGCAGACATTAAGGAAACTGCCCAGCAGAAGGCCAAGGGCGAAGGCTGTCAGAACTATGAGCATATTGATATTCTAACTAATTGCCGGGCAATAAAAAAACCCCGTCCGCCGAAGCGAACGGGGTTTTAAGGATCAGCCTTTGATTAGAAGGTAGACCAGGGGGAGGTGATCTCGGTGGTGCTGCGGCCCTTGATGTCCTCGTGGGTGCAGTTCACACCGAAGTTGCCCCAGACGACGGCGGAAGCGGGGTCGTTGGCGTAGAACCAGCCGGCGCTGTCGGTGATGCCGGTGCCCACCGCGGGAAGCGGGGTAATGGTGCGGGAATCAGTGTGAGTGGTTCCGGGCATCTTGGCCAGCGGGATCTCGGCGATGTACTTCGCGTTGAGGGTGATGCAGGCGAGCGTGTCGGCCGGGAACCAGCCTTCATTGTCGCCGTAATACACCTGTATGGCGCTGCGGACCGAGGAAAGAGCACCTTTCGTGGAACCTTCCTTAGCCTTGTTGATGAGGTCGGCGAATTTCGGAATGGCTATGGCAGCCAGAATACCGATAATGGCGACGACGATCATCAGCTCTATCAGGGTGAAGCCCTTTTTGTTATTTTTCATTAGTTATCTCCTTAAACTCCCCCCACGGATGAAATATTAATAATGCCCCAGGGGTTTAGTTAAATATACCTAAAAGGCATTTGATTGTCAAATAAAAAATCCCCTTTTCAGGGGACTTTCCATTTCCGCATAAAAGATACTGAGTGGACTACGCTATCCTGCGTTCCTACGGACACCGCGCCATTTTTTTGCGGACAAAAAATTATATGGCGGAGTGGACTACGCTATCCTGCGTCACTACGGACACCGCGCCATTTTTGCGAAGCAAAAATGGCGGAGAGGAAGGGATTCGAACCCTTGATACCCTTTCGAGTATACAGACTTTCCAGGTCTGCGCCTTCAACCGCTCGGCCACCTCTCCAATGTTCTGTGAACGCTTTTACGCTTTCCGCCGGAACTCAATATACGACGGTGTTATAATTTTAGGATATTTGATAAGATGACACAATGGCGAAAGAGGAAAAGAAGGAAAGAATAGAGCAGGTGGCGACCAACCGCAAGGCGCGGCACGACTACCTAATAACCGGAACCTACGAGGCCGGCCTCTCCCTTGAAGGGCCGGAAGTCAAGTCGCTGCGGCTCAAACAGGCCACCCTTACGTCCGCTTTCGCCAGGGCGGAGAAGGACGGGCTCTACCTGTACGGGCTGCATATAACGCCCTACGCTTTTAACACTCAGAAAGAGATCGACCCCGTCCGCACCCGCAAACTGCTGCTGAGGCGCCAGGAGATAAAGCGCCTCACAGGGGCCCTGACCACTAAAGGCATGACCCTGGTAGCCCTGGAGCTTTATTTCAAGAACGGCTGGGCCAAGGTCCTGCTGGGCCTCGCCAAAGGAAAGAAGTCAGCGGACAAGCACGAGTCGATAAAGAAACGCGATATAGACCGCGAGGTGCGCCGGGAGTTCAAAGAAAAGTTCAAAGGCTGAGCGCCCCGAGCAAATAAAAAAGGCCCCGTCAGACCGGGGCCTTTTTTATTTGCTCGGGGCCTGAGCTAGAAGCGGAACCCGGTGCTGGCGTTCACGAGGGACCTGGCATGGGTGTAGGTTATCCCGGCGGCGAGGTAGCCGAGTTTCATCTTGACGCGCAGGCCGGCCGTGACGCGCGGCTCCGTGACGCGCACCTGCTTGCCCGCGAGCGCCGGGTCGGCGACGTTCTGGGCCTGAAGCTTGGTGAAGTCATAGCCGAAGCCGATATAGGGCGCCACCACGGGCACGTTCACGGAACAGACCAGGGCGGTGTTGAAATGTATCGCGTAGAAATACTTGTGCGTGGCCATGCTGGCCATGCCGACCCACATCGCGTTGACCTTATATTTTTCGTCCGAAACGTTCCAGAGGCCGTAGCGCAGCCCGCCCCCGGCCACCGCTATCCCCTCGAAGGCCCCGCCGCGCACAAAGCCGTCAATCCGGTACGGCATGCCGATCTCGGCCTGCACTAAGCCCAGGCCGAAAAGATTGTTCTTCTTCAGCACCGCGTTGCCCGAAGAGGGGCTGAACTGCGCCGCCCCCCGCACCCCGATATCGAAGCCGGCGAAGCCCAGGGGCCTGGCGGTCTGGTTCGAACCTGAGCCCAGCAGTCCGCCGAGGTCGCGGGCGAAAGGCTTGAAGGAAGCGGCGTCCAGATTACGGAAATTATCGTAGTCGGCGGCCGAGGCGCTGGAAAGGCCGAGGAGCGAGGCGAGAGCGAAACAGATAAGTTTATTATTCATAGTCACTCTTTCTCGGCGGTGCCGCCGAGCACTTCTTTCACCGTCGTAAGCCCGAGGAGGACCTTCTCAAGGCCGTCCTGGGCGATAGTGCGCATCCCGTTCCGCATCGCTATCTCTTTCACGGGGATGGCGGAAGGGTCTTTAAGCAGCTGGAGCCGGATCTCGTCGTTAAGGATAAGAAGCTCGTGCATACCGCAGCGGCCCTTGAAGCCGGTGCCTTTGCAGACGTCGCAGCCCTTGGCCCGCCAGATCTTCGCCCCCGCCTTCACCTTGACGCCGTTGGCCTCGAAAACCGCGAGTTCCTCGGGGGTAGGGGAGGCCTCCTCTTTGCATTCCTTGCAGAGACGGCGGGCAAGACGCTGGGCGAGCACGGCCTTCATGGTGTTGGCCACTACGAAGCGCGGCAGGCCCATCTGCGTGAGGCGCTCCAGCGCAGACGGGGCGTCGTTGGTGTGGATGGTGGAGAAAACGAGATGGCCGGTCATGGCGGCCTCCAGCGCGATATGCGCGGTCTCTTCGTCGCGGATCTCGCCGACCATGATGACGTCGGGGTCGAGGCGCATGAAAGAGCGCAGCGCCGAGGCGAAGTCGAACTTCTTGTCGCCGCCGAGCTTCACGTCGGGGTTGACCGGCACCTGCACGATGCCGTCGATATTGTATTCCACCGGGTTCTCGGCGGTGATGATCTTGATGTCGGGGCGGTTGACGTGGTTGAGGCAGGCGTACAGCGTGGTGGACTTGCCGGAGCCCGTCGGGCCGCAGACCAGCACCAGGCCGAAGTTCTTCTTGCCGCCGATGCCCTGGAACTGCTGAAGCAGCTTGGCCTCGGTGTCCGGGAGGAAGCCCATGACTTTAATGTCCACGCGCACGGAGGCGCGGTCCAGGATACGCATGACGCAGGATTCGCCGAAGACCGTGGGGACCATTTCGACGCGGAATTCTATGGGGTTGCCCTTGGCGATGATCTGGATGCGCCCGCTCTGCGGGATGCGCCGCTCCGTGATGTTCATGGAGTTGGACATGATCTTTATCTTGGCGCTGATGGCCTGGCGGAAGGCCCAGGGGATGCTGAAGGAGGCGGGGCGCAGCATGCCGTCCACGCGGTAGCGCACCATAACTTTGGAATTCTTGCCGTTGGGGTCTTCGAAAGGCTCGATATGGATGTCGGAAGCTTTGGTGCTGAGGGCGCCCAGGATGATGGCGTTGACCAGTTTTTCGACTTCGGGCGCGCTGGCGTCGATGTCGTTGATATCTTTTTTTTCGGCCTCGGCGGCCAGGGAAAAACCCTCTTCAGCCCCCTCCGCCTTCGCGGCGTTCTGGCTGGCCTGCACCGACTCCATCAGCTTTTCCACCTGCACGTTGTCCTGCTTGCCGTAAACGGTATCCAGGATCTTGAGTATCCAGGGAGCGAGCGCGAGGTACGGTTTTACGTCGAGCCCGGTGCGCAGGCTGATGTCCTCGAGGATCAGGAAATCGCGGGGATCCGCCATCGCCAGGAACAGGGAGTTCTCCTGGCGGGCGAAAGGAACGCAGAGCTGCTTGCGGGCGATCTGCTCGGGAAGCAGCTGCACCACCTCGGGCGGAACCTCCATCTTGGTGAGGTCGACGGCCTTGAAGCCCCATTCGTCGGCCAGGACCTTGAGAAGTTTGAGTTCGGGGATCAGCTTAAGCTCGATAAGGACCTGGTGCAGGGGCTTAGCGTCTTTTTTGGCGGCTTCTTCGGCGGCTTTTACCTGGTCCTCGGGTATGAGCTTATCCTCAATGAGGATTTCCCTCAAGTTTCGCTTGCGCTGAAGTCCCTTAGGCGGCGGCATACTCAATCATTATAATTATATTAGCTTTAGGATACAAGCCCGCTTTTTTATATTATATATTCAAGCTCCCCGGCCCGGCCTTTCCCCAGCGGGAACGGCTCACCGGAGGGCGCGCTTCTGAGGAGCCGGCCCGTTCCACGCTATGCCCGGAAAAAGAGCTGCCGAAAATTATCCCGTATTCCAGAACGTCTCCCGCCTTTGGGCCCGGGCGGGGTCCGTTCTTGAAAAGGTCCCGCTCCCGGTCCTGCTCTGTCTCCTCGTTTTCGCGTTTTTTTTTCCGGTCCTGCAAAACGGGTTCGTGGACTGGGATGACGTCCAGTATGTCCTGTCGAACCCGGCTCTCCGCGGCTCCTGGCTGGACGCGCTGGGTTTTTCCCCCGGCTATTACCATCCCCTGACCACGCTTACGTACAAAGCGGAATTCGTCCTCTTCGGCCTGCGCCCTTTCCCCTATCACCTGACGAACCTGGTCCTCCACCTGCTCAACTGCGTATCCGCGTTCTGCCTGCTGTCCGCGCTGGGCGCGCGCCGGGGATCCGCGTTCCTCGCGGCGCTGCTGTTCGGACTTCACCCGGCGCACGTCGAGCCAGCCGCCTGGGTCTCGGGCCGGAAAGAGCTTTTATGGGGATTTTTCTCGGCCTGGACCCTTATCTATTATCTCAGGTTCGCCAAGACGCGCTTAAAAAAGCCGTTGATCCTTTCGCTCGCCTTTTTTATCCTCGCCGTTCTCTCCAAGCCCTTCGCCGTGATGCTTCCCCTGGTTCTCCTGCTGGCCGACCTTTACCGCGGCCGGACCCTGAATTTCCGGCTGCTGCTCGAGAAAACCCCGTACCTGGCGGCCGCGGCGCCCCTTTTAACGCTGTCGACGGGGACTTCCAATTTTCTTCTGAAGGGCGGGGAGGCGGCTTTCAGCCTTTCCAGCGGGGCCGCCGCCATCGCCCGGAACGCCGTCTTTTACGTCCAAAAGCTCCTCCTGCCCGTAAACCTGTCCGCGCTCTATCCGGCGCCGGAATTCTCCGCGGCGGCGGTCCTGGCCTGCCTGCTCGCTCTCACCGCTCTTCTTGCCGGCTGCGGGCTGGCGAAGGCGCGCGGAGCTGAAAAGTCCGGCGGCCCCGGGTGCGGGAAAAAGATCTTTTTCGGCCTGGGCTTTTTCCTGATAACCGTTTTTCCGGCGCTGCTGGTCTCCCCCCCGGCCGACCGCTATATTTATTTCCCCGCGCTGGGATTATTTTTTCTTTACGGCGAATTCGTTCTCTGGCTTTACGGCGCGGCGGACGGCGCCCGGGCATTCAGACCGGCGCTTATCCTCGCCGTCTCCGGCCATCTTTTCATCCTGGGGCTAGCGTCGGCGCAGAGGACTTACGCCTGGAGGGACAGCCTGGCCATGTGGAACGCCGTCCTGGAAAAATATCCCCGGGAATACGTGGCCTATTACGGGCGCGGCAACGCCCGGGGCGCCGCCGGGGAATACGACGGGGCTCTCCGGGATTTCGACCGCTGCCTGGAGCTCGCCCCCGGGTACTGGAAAGCCTTCAATAACCGCGGCCGGCTTTTCGCCGACGCGAAGGAATACGACAGGGCGATAGCGGACTACGGCTCGGCCATCTCCCTGAATCCGGCCGAAGCCAGGCTGTACCTTAACAGGGGGAACGCGTATTTCCTGAAAGGGGACCGGGGCCGGGCCGCGGAGGATTATGACCGGGCCCTGGCGATAGCGCCCGGTTTCGCGCCGGCGCTGGAGAATAAACGGCGCGCGGCGGGGTCCGGAGTTAATTGACGCGCGGAACGCCGCGGCCGGCAGTTACCGGGATAATTTCAGAAGGCAGGAGCGGAAGGTTACCGGCGGAACTCCAGGACGTCGCCCTCGGCGACGCGTCCGGCGCAGCGGCCGGCCGGCAGCTCAAGCACGCCCCTCGCCCCGTAAACCCAGGGAGAGAAACGCCAGGGCTTGAATTCTTCTATTATGCGAAGCACCTTCATTTCCTTGTCGAGGAAAACGGCGTCGATCGCGAAGCCCATGAAGCACATATGGATCATGGCGCAGGGCTCCAGCCAGAGCCCCTCTTCCTCCCCCAGCGACTTGCGCGGGATGAGCCCGAAGAGCCTTGTGCCGAAAGTATCGGCCCGGGCGGCCGCGCCGCTGACCTGTAGGTTCCTGGTTTTGTTGAAAACTATCATAAATTAGCGCGGGCGCTACCGGAGCAGGGCGAATTTGCCGACGGCCGCGTCCTTGTCCGTCTTGACCCGGAAAATATACACGCCGCTGGCCACCGCTATCCCGGCCTCGTTCTTCCCGTCCCACGCAAGGGCCTGGAGTTTCTTCACCAGTTCCCCCTCCGACGTGTAAACCTTGACCTCCACGTTGGCGGCCATCATGGTTTCCGGGATAGTGAACGTAACGAGACGCTGGGTCTTGGGCCGGAAAGGGTTGGGATAGGCCACGGCCTTATTCGTGCCGGCGAAGAGCTTGCTTCCGGTCACCGCCAGGCGCATGGCCTTGAGCGCGTTTATGCGGCCCCAGCCGAAGCTCCGGTCCGGGCCGGCTGGGCCGAGATCGTCGGCGGAATTTTTAATGTCGTTCCAGATTTCGTCGGCCGACTTTTCCGGCTTGGCGGACCAGAGCAGCGCGGCCAGGCCGGCGGCCATCGGCGAGGAGAAGGAAGTGCCCGTGACCGAGGCGTAGCCGCCGCCGGTATTCGTGGCGTAGACTTCCACTCCGGGAGCGGTAACGCCTTTATAAGCCATGGTGGAATCGGTCGTGGAAAAAAAAGCCAGGTTATCCTTGTCATCGGTGGCGCCCACGGCTTTGACCCCGGCGCAGTCGGCGGGAGAATCCAGGAAAGGGTCCCCGCCGTTCCCGGCGGCGGCGAACACGAGCATCCCGGCCGAAACCGCCGAGTCGACAGCCGACTGGATAATCGGGGAGCAGCTGCCGCAGACCGAGACGGGACAGCCAAGGCTCAGGTTTGCCACGATCTTCCCATAGGCGGGTGTTCCATGTTTGCCAGCAAGGAAGGTGAGCGCGTCCGCCATGGCCTTGTCGTCGGTCTCGCAGGAAGCCGAGCCGCAATCGGCGGTGCAGTCCGCAACTTTGAACACCCGCATAGAAACCAGCTTCCCGCCCCAGGTCATGCCCGCGATGCCCGTTTCGTTATTTCCGACGGCGGCCGCGACGCCGGCGACGGCGGTTCCGTGATAACATGCTGTCGAAGGAGCGGCCTCCGCGACGCAAGCGGGGTTGTCGAATGGTGAAGTCTTGTCCAGTCCGGGATCGCAGAACTGGCTGACCGAATCGGAAAACTTCCCGGAAAATTCCGGGTGGGTCCCTTCTATTCCGGTATCTATGACGGCGACGGTGACGCGGCTGGAGGAACCGGTTTCGAATTCCCAGGCGCCGAATGCCTGGATATTGGAGAGCGCGTACTGCCTGGGAACGTAAGGGTCGTCGGGCACCCTTTTCACCAGGTATACCTTGTCCGGCTCGGCCTTCTCTACAAAAGGATAACTCTTGAGGCGGGAGAGGGCCTGGCTGACGGGCTGGGAGAAAGAGACCCAGCGCCAGCCGCCAGGAATCGTTCGGGGAGAAAGGGTAAAACCGGCCGCCGACAGGGCGGCTTCGGCGGTGGAAGAGGAGATCCCCGGGTTCAGGCGGACCGAAGCCAGTCCGCTGACGACCTCCATGGATCCGGTCCGGCCGGAGGCGGGAGAAAAGCGCGAGAGGCGCTCGGTCTGGAGGGCAAAAGCGCGGCCGGCCGGCGCAATAACCAGCAGGAAGATCAGCCCGGCAGCCGCGCTGAGAGGGAGCTTCATTTTTTGTTTTTCTTGGCCCAGGCCGCTATCACGGCCGATTCGACGGAGCTCTTGAAAGCCCCGTCCGGGAACTCGAGGTCCGGCGGGAAGGCGATCCAGAACGCCCCCTCTTCTTTCTTGGAGACCATGACGCCGCCCACCACCAGGAGGTCACCGTCGAATGAGATCTCGGCGTTGGCCACGCGTACCGGGGATTTGAGCGGTTTGAAGGCATCCACCTTCACCACGGGCGGGGCCGGCGCTTTGGCGGGCTTTTTAAAGCCGTTCCTGAAGCAGCTTTCTATCTTCCCGTAAAGGGATTTGGACAGCAGCTTGACGTCGGTATAGGTCCTGCCTTTATTTTCGGTGTAGGGCATCACTACCCCGCCCTTTTCGAAGGCGATGGAGCGCACGGTTATCACTCCGAAAGTGAAGTCGCCTTTCAGCGCGCCGTTAACGGACGAAGTGCTTACCGCGGTTATCTCGAGCGCCCACGCCGACTGCGCGGCCAGGCAGAGCGCCAGCAGGCTAATCAGCTTTTTCATTTATCCTCCGGATTATCGCGACTATGTCGTGGATATCGTCCAGTTCGTAATCGGCGCCGGAAACCTTGGTGTCGAACTCGTTGCCGTACTTGGCCCAGGCCGTCTGCATGCCGAAAGCTTTAGCGCCCTTTATGTCCCGCTCCGCCCAGTCCCCCACCATCAGGGACTCACCGGGCTCGACGCCGAGCATGCCCAGTATTTTCTTGAAGGGCTTGGGCGAGGGCTTTTTCTCGCCGGTATCCTCGAAGGTCACCACGTGCTCGAAATAGTGGTGCAGGCCCAGGCCGACGATGCGCATCCAGACGCTGAGGCGCGGGGCGTCGGAGACCACGCCCATGCGGACGCCGTGTTTCAGCAGGTCCGTGAGCGTAAGGCGCACGTGCGGGTAGAGGGTCATGTGGCCCTCTTTCGCGCGCTTATAGCCCAGGATGCCGGCCGCCAGGATCTTGTAGTCGATCTGGCCGAATTCCTTGGTGAGGACCTTGTCGAAGATGTTCTGGTCCTCTATCCCCTCGGCCCAGTACACCTTGAAGATCTTGTCCACCATCTCCTGCTTGCCCATGGCGAGGCCGGCGTCTATCATGGCGTCCACGGCCGCGTCTACGGCGGCGCGCTTCATGCGCATGAAGTCCATCAGGGTGTTGTCGATATCGAAAATAACGGCTTTGATCATAAGATAAGAACCAGGGGTCGGGGATCGGCGACCGGAACCGGGAATCGGGAGCCGGGGGATACCCCCGGTCCGATCCGCGGTCTCCGGAGACCGCTATTTATTCTTCGGTTCGGTGTACCGCTCGACGTAAGCCATCGTGCGGGTGTCCACGCGCACCTTGTCGCCCTCTTTGATGAACATCGGGACCTTTATCTCGAGCCCGGTGGACACCTTGGCGGCTTTCAGCGTGTTGGAGACCGTATCGCCCCTTACGCTGTCCACGGTCTCCGTGATCTCCATGATGAGGTTCGCGGGCAGCTGGATGCTGAAGAAAACGCCGTTGAGGTAGAGCCCCTCGACCTGCATGTTCTCGGTCATGAACGGCAGGCTGGCCTTCAGCTTTTCCACCGGCAGGCCCGACTGCTCGTAGTTCTCGTTGTCCATGAAATAGGCCATTCCGCCGTCGGTATAGACGTAGGTCTTGGGGCGCTTCTCGATGGTGACGTCCTTGAACTTGTCTTCCGGGCGGTAGGCGGTCTCGATTATCGACCCGGTCTCGATATTGCAGAGCTTCACGCGCACCACGGCGCGGGCCTGCGATTTGCGGTGATGCTGTACGGTCATAACTTCGACGGTCTGGCCGTTCTCGTTTATGAACATAATCCCTTCTTTGAATTGGCTTGCGAGTATCATGTGTGTCTCCTGTGTGTTAGTCTAAAGTCTGAAGAATCCAGAGTCTGAAAACGGACCGTTCACCGCGCTCCTTAACTCTGCGGCTTGGAGGCCTGGTAGGCCATGACCTTGAGCGCCAGTATGCGCTTTTCCATCGGCGGGTGCGTGGCCAGCAGGTCCGCGGCGAAGCCCATTTTTTCCTCGATCAGGCTGCCGCGCGGGTCGGCGATGCACATATGCGCCACGCCGTTGTTTATGGCGTTGGTGGGCATCACCGCCTGCCGTATCTTCTCGAGCGCTGAAATAAGGGCGAGCGGGTTGCGCGTCAGTTCGGCCCCGCTGGCGTCGGCCAGGAACTCCCGCTGCCGCGAAATAGCCATGGCCAGCATGCGCGAGATGAGCGGCGCCAGGATCACCAGGACTATCCAGACGATAAAGACCACGAGCATGGCCGCGCCGCCGCCTTTGCGCCCGGAGCGGGACGAGGAGCCTCCCGAGGAACGCCCGCCGTAGCGCATGCTGCGGCCGGCGAAGTCGCTGAGCAGGGCGATGGCGCCCATCAGCGCCGCGGAGACGGTCATCAGGCGCATGTCGTAGTTGCGGATGTGGCTCATCTCGTGGGCGACCACGGCCTGGAGCTCCTCCCGGTTAAGGGTGGCCAGCAGGCCCTCGGTCACGGCTATCACCGAATTCTGCGGGTTCGTGCCGGTGGCGAAAGCGTTCAGGTCCGGGTCGGGCACTATATAGGCCGCCGGGGCCGGCAGGCCGGAGGCGACGGCCATTTCGGAAACGACGTTCAGGAACTGGCGCTCTTTGTCGCCGGAGGGAACGGCCCGGCGGGCCATGGTGGAGCGCAGGACCATGCGCGGCCCGTTGATCAGGCTGTTAAAGGCCATTCCCGTGCCGATCAGGAGCGCGACTATCGTGCCGAACGGTATGGTCGCGCCGGCCCCGGGCGCCTGCGTCTCGTAATAGCCGTCGGAGTTCATGCGCAGGTGCGAGGCTCCGGCCGGGTTGAAATTCAGGTAGAAGAAATCGAACCCCAGGCCTATGACCAGGAAAAAACCGATGAAGACGGCCATCATAATAGCCGTCATGCGCCGGTTGGAAGCCTGCTGTTCGTAGATATTCATCAAAAAAACGAAGAGTCTGGAGTCATGAGCCGGGGTCAGGGGACAGGGAATCAAAAACCTCTTGACTCCCGGCCCCCGACACCCGGCTCCTGGACTTTATACCGCCAGGTTCACCTTGGGGGTTTCCCTCTCGACGGAATCCGCCGGGAGCTCCCACAGCGCGGAGGGCGTGAAGCCCAGCAGCGATGCGAACATATTCGTGGGGAACACCTGCTGCGCGATATTGAACTTGGTCACGACGTCGTTGTAGAACTGGCGGGAGAACCCTATCTGGTTCTCGGTGTGGGTCAGCTCTTCCATCAGCGTCTTGACCGATTCGTTGGCCTTGAGGTTGGGGTAATTCTCGGAGACGGCCATCAGCTTGCCCAGCGCCTGGGTGAGCATGCCTTCCTTCGCCAGCACCTCGTTCATATTGCCGCCCTGCCCGGCGTTAACCGCCGCGGCGCGGGCGAGCATGACGCGCTCGAGGGTCTCTTTCTCGAACTTCATTTCGCCTTTGACCGACTCTACGAGGTTGGGGATAAGGTCGTGGCGCCTTTTGAGCTGCACGTCTATCTGGCGGAAAGCGTTCGCGACCTGGTTGCGCAGCTTGATCAGCCCGTTGAAAACGAACACCAGCCACCCGCCCAGGACCAACAGTACAATAGCTAATGGGATCATTCTTCCTCCTCTAGACCTTGGTAAGTATTTCGCAGCCTGTCTTAGTGACCAGCACCGAATCTTCTATGCGCACGCCGAACTTGCCGTGCAGGTATATGCCCGGCTCCACCGTTATGGCCATCCCGGCCTTGAGCACCTCTTCCGACTTCGTATTCACCGTGGGCGCCTCGTGTATTTCCAGCCCCACGCCGTGGCCGGTGCCGTGGATGAAATACTGCCCGTAACCGGCGTCTGAAATATAATTGCGGCAGGCGGAGTCCACGTCGCGCGTCTTTACGCCCGCCTTGACGGCGGCGACGCCCGCCTTCTGCGAGGCGGCCACTATGGCATAGACCTTTTTGAACTCTTCCGTCGGCTTGCCGTGGAAATAGGTCCTGGTGATGTCGGAGCAGTAGTTTTCGTAGACGCAGCCGTAGTCGATCAGGACGGCCTCGTTGTTCCCGAGCTTGCGCCCGGAAGTCTCGTGATGGGGCAGCGCCGAGTTCGGGCCGAAACCGATTATAAGGTTGAAGGAATTCCCCGAGGCGCCCATCGCCTGCATGATATCCTCGAGCTCGCGGTAGACCGAGAGCTCGGTGCGGCCCGTCTTTATGCGCGGCTTTATGAGGCCGAAAGCTTTGCCCGCGATGCGGCAGGACTTGCGGAGGATCTCTATCTCCTCCCCCATCTTGACGGCGCGCAGCGAGGACGTGAGGCCGCGGTACTCGGCGAAGCCTTTCGTCTTCCAGGTATTCCCGCGGATATAAGTTTCCGTCTCGGGCTCGAAAACGGTCTTTTTCAGGCGGAGCTCTTTGACCTTCAGGGAAACGGCCCCGAGGATGGAGTCCGGCGCCGAAGCGTCCACGAAATCCACCTTATCCTTGAAATCCTCCAGCAGCATCTTGGGCATGAAGGCCCAGGCGCCGGTCCGGGACACCAGCATGAAAACGTTCTCCTGGTTATAGCCGGTAAGGAAGCCGGTCTCCAGCTTGCGCGCGAGCACTACCGCGTCCAGCTTATTCTGCTTCAGCAGGTATTGGAGATCCTTGATGCGTTTGGCGTGTATATTCATGGTCACCCCGTAAAAACGGAATATGCCTCCGGCCCGCCGGAAGCATCTTAATTATACTACTTTGTGATATCTATCGGTAGCGTGCCGTGCGGACCAGCCCCGTTTTATTCAGCAGGAATTCCGCGGCTGCCAGCAGCGTCTGCAGGCCGTAGCGGACGCTGCTCCAGAAAGCGATCGAGGAGGCTTCGGGGAAATACTTCGCGGGCACCGGGATATCGCCCAGCCGCAGGCCCTTGAAAGCCGCCTGGAAAAGGTACTGCGCGTCGAAAGCGAACCCTTCCGCGTTGTCGGCCCATTTAACCTGCTCGAGCGCGGCCCTGGAGTAGGCGCGCAGGCCGCTGTGCCACTCACCCAGGTTCTGCCCGGCGGCCAGGTTCTGGACGACCGTCAGGAACCTGTTGGACAGGTACTTGTACACCGGCATCCCCCCGGAGAGCGCCTCGGCGCGGGTGCGGATGCGGTTGCCGAGCACGACGTCGCAGATGCCGTCCTCGATGATGCCGGTCAGGAAAGGGATCACGCGGGGCTCGTACTGGTAATCGGGATGGAGCATGACCACGATGTCGGCGCCGTGCTCGAGCGCCAGCGCGTAGCAGGTTTTCTGGTTTCCGCCGTAGCCGCGGTTGCGCGGGTGCTTCACGGCTTTTATACCCAGTTCGAGGGCGAGCTCGTAAGTGCCGTCGGACGAGCAGTCGTCCACCAGCAGCACCTCGTCGAAAGAACCGGGGGGCAGCGAGGCCACGGTCTTCCTCAGGGTCTTGGCCGCGTTGTAGGCGGGCAGCACGATGATCTTTTTCATTTTTTTCCCAATATGGCGGAGAGGGCGGCGAAGCCCTCCAGCGAAATTTCCTGGGCCCGCACCGCGGGCTTGAACCCGGCCTTCTCGACGGCGGCGGCCGCGGCGGCTTTATCCACGCCGCAAAGTCCCAGCGAGTTCACCAGCGTCTTGCGCCGGTGGGAGAACGCCTTTCTTACGAGGGCGCGGAAGGCGGCCTCTTCTCCGGGCGCGCTGAAGAAAAGCCTGGGCCTGAAGACCAGCACGGAAGAATCCACCGCCGGCACCGGCTTGAAGCTTTCGGCCTTGATGTCCATCAGCAGCTCCGCCGAAGCCCGCGAAGCGGTGATCAGCGTGAGGGAGCCGTAATCGCTGTCTCCCGGCAGGGCGGTAAGCCTGCGGGCCACTTCCTTCTGGAACATGAAGACCGCCAGCTCAAGCCCGCCGTAAAGCAGGGTTTTTTCGAGGATGGCCGTGGCGCATTCGTAAGGCAGGTTCCCGATAAAAGCCGCGCGCCCGGGGCCGGCCGCCTTCGCGACGTCGGTTTTCAGGAAATCCTCGTTGATCACTTCCAGCCCGCTGAATTTCGCCCGCAGGGCCGGCAGGAGCGCGGAGTCTATCTCGACGGCCTTCATCCGGTCCCGGTACTTCGGAAAAAGGAAGGAGGTCAGCGCTCCGCTGCCGGGGCCGATCTCGATGAGCCGGTCGAAAGAAGCGTCGTCCAGCGCCGCGGCTATGCTCGCGCAGATCCCTTCGTCCGCTAAAAAAACCTGGCTGTATTTAGGCATAAATGACAACATCCGCCGGGCTGAAAGTCCCGGAACCGGTCCCCTGTCCCCGCTCCCGGCCTTATCCCCCCAGGGTCTCCAGCTTCATCTTCATTTCTTCGCCGAGCTTCCACACGTCGCCGGCCCCCAGCGTCAGGAAGACGTCGCCGGGCTTGAGCTCCTTCATCGTCTCCAGCACCCCGCGGAACTCCGAAGCGGCCGCGCCGTTCTTGCGGAGCTGGCTCAGGATCAGGCCGGAATCCACGCCGGGCAGCGGCTTTTCCCCCGCCGCGTAGATAGGCGCCACGTAAACCCTGGCGGCGCCGCCGAAGGCTTTGCCGAACTCCTTATAGAGCAGCGAGGTCCTGCTGTAGCGGTGCGGCTGAAAAAGCGCCACCAGCCTCCGGCCCGGGAAAAGTCCGCGGGCGGCGTCCAGCGTCGCCCTGATCTCGGTCGGGTGGTGACCGTAGTCGTCCACGAACTCCACCCCGCCCGCGGCGCCCAGCCTGTCCATGCGCCGCTTTACCCCGGCGAATTTCCAGAGACCTTCCGCAAGCTTGTCGAAGTCAAAACCGAGGTAGGAGCCGGCGGCCAGCGCCAGCAGCGAATTGCGCACGTTGTGGGCCCCGCCGCAGCGCAGTCTCACGCGGCCTTTGAACCTGCCCCTGAAGTAAGCCCGGTAGGAGGCCCCGTCCGGGGAAAAGACCGCGTCGCGCGCGTGCCAGTCCGCCCCCGCGCCCAGGCCGCAGGTCACCAGCGGGACCCTCAGCGAGGGGATGATCCCGCGCAGGACGGGGTCGTCGGAGCAGAGGGCCGCCATGCCGTAAAAAGGCAGCCTGCCCAGGTGCAGCCGGAAAGCTTCCTTAAGTTTTTCCATGCTGCCGTAATGGTCCAGGTGGTCGGAATCTATATTGGTGACGCAGGCGACGAGTGGCGAGAAATAGAGGAAGGAACCGTCGGATTCGTCGGCCTCGGCCACCAGGTACTGGCCGCCGCCGAGCTTGACGTTCGAACCCGCGCCTTTTATGATCCCGCCGACCACGGCGGTGGCGTCGGCGCCGGCGGCCTCGAGCGCGGCCGCGGTCATGGTGGTGGTGGTGGTCTTGCCGTGGGTCCCGGCGATCGTCACGGTTTTTTTAAGTTCGGCCAGCTTCGAGAGCATCAGCGCGCGGCGCGCCACCGGCAGCCCGCGTTTGAAAGCGGCCGCGAGCTCGGGGTTGTCCGGCCTTACGGCCGAACTTACGACGACGATGTCGGGAGAGCCCAGCGCCCCGGCCGAATGCCCCTCCGTGATCGCGGCCCCTTCCCGGGCCAGGGCGCGCGTGATCTCCGAGGCTTTCGCGTCGGAGCCGCTGACCTTGTAGCCGAGGCCGAGCATCAGCCGGGCTATGCCGCTCATGCCGATCCCGCCTATCCCTATGAAGTGCGCCGTCTTAACTTCTCCGATGGAAAAATCTTCGGTATAATTCATTTCTTGTTCATCTCCATTTCTCCCGCCAGCCTGTCCAGCCAGGTTTCCGCGGCCGCTACCGCTTCCGCCCAGCCCTCCGCGGTCAGTTCAATTATAACAGTATCGCTCATTCTTGAGAACGCGTCCTCGAAGACCGCGGCGCCCCTGCGGTAAAAGACCAGGCACGGGGCAGCCGAAAAAAGCAGTTCGACGGCGCGGGCGCTGAACCTCGTTGAATTCATGGCCATCGGCCCCAGCTCGTCGAAAAGCAGCACCTTCCCCCCCGCCGCCGCGGAATCGAGGGCGGCCAGCGCCGTCGCTTCCAGCGCGTCCAGGTTGAGCGCGTACTTGTTGAAGGAAACCGGGGAGAGTATCGCCCTGGACGCGAGCACCGCCCTTCCCCCGCCGAGGGCTTCGACTTCAAAACCTTCGCGCGTTTTGCCGCGCCGCATCTCCAGCGTGCGGAAGCCGCCCAGCCAGCGCCCGTAGGAGGCGCAGAGCCTGGCCGAGAGCCGCTCCTTCAGCGCGCAGTCGCTGAAGCTGAATACAAGTTTCAACGGGGGCGGCCTCATTTGCCCTCCAGCCACGCCCGGTTGGCCAGCGCGGTCTTGTTGCCGGGCTCGAGGCGCAAAGCTTCCAGGCATTCCGCCAGGGCCTTCTCCTGGGAGCCGGCCTCCACCCAGGCCGCGCCGCGCCCCAGCGCCGCCTGCGCGCCGCCGCCGGAGAACTCCTCCAGCGCGAGCTCCGGCTCTCCCACAAGGAGATAACCAAGGCCTTTTACAAGCCTGAACCCGGGGTCGGACGAGGGGCCCGCGTCCTCTATCTCCTCTATCGCTTCCGCGGCGTTATCCAGCCAGTTGTCGCCCATCACCCACAGGCCCATGTCGTTGCCCACGTCGCGGGGCTTGTACAGCGCCCTGTTCGGGGAATCCTTGCGCGCCGCGGAGGGAGCGGAGGTGTCGATGTTGAAATTGAGACGCGCGTCGCTGGAAGGGGAGACGCTCTTTAAAAGTTTTTCGGTCTCGGCCCCGATCTCGGCGGCTTTCTTCAGCCTTTCCTCCGGCGAGGAAGCCGGCAGGAAATATTCCCGCTTCGTGTAGCCGACCTTGGGCCTTTTAAAAGCCGACTGCAGCCGGCCGGCCAGTTTCTCGCCGCGCGGCGCGTCGGTGAGGACGGCCTTCGGGGTCTCGAGCAGTTCCACGGTCACCCTGGCTTCCTGGTCGGCCGGGACTTTGGAGAGCGCGGAGAACAGCGGGCTCCGCGGCTGTTCGGCGGCGGCCGGGGCCCCCCCGGCATAAGCCAGGGCCATCGAAATGCCGCCTTTTTCATTGGCCGGCGCCAGGAGGAAGGCGCCGTCGAGCGCTTTTTTAGCTTCGGCGTTCTTTCCCGACTTGCGCAGCGCCCAGGCCAGCCTGAACCTGGCCACGGAATCGCGCGGCTTTACCGAGAGCGCCCGGCGGTAAAGCTTCACGGCGTCGGCGAGCCTGCCGTCGCGCTCCCGCAGCACGGCCAGTTCCAGCACCGCGTCCTCGTAATCCGGATAAAGAGAAATGGCTTTCTCGAACTGGGCGGCGGCCTGGTCGTAGCGGCCGGAGCGGGAATAAAAAAGGCCCAGCTGGAAGCGGTAGAGCGGGTTGGAGGGTTCGGCGGCCACGGCCGCCCTGAAATAATCCAGGGCCTTGTCGTGGTTCCCCAGGGCCTGGTAGACCGAGCCCGCGTTCATTTTCACGTCGGAGCGTTCGGGGGCGCGCTTCTCGGCCGCCAGGAAATCGGCCAGGGCCTCCTTGTACTGCCCGGCGCGGGCCCGCACTATCCCCCGCAGCTGGAAAGCCATGGAATTCTCGGGGTCCAGCCGCAGGGCCTCCTCGAATTCGGAGAGGGCTTTTTCGGGCTCTCCCAGCCAGTACAGCGCGGAGCCGTAGAGCAGCCGGGGCCAGGGATCTACGGGATTTTTCTGGGCGGCTTTATAGAATTCGTCGGCGGCCCCGGCGTAGTTCTCCTCGCCCATGAGCGAGTAGCCGCGCCGCAGGTTTATCGCGCTCTGGTCCTCCATGATCCGGTCCCAGACCGTCTTGCGGTAGGCAGGTTCCGCGACGCACCACGCCGGGCGGCAGAACGCCGCCAGGCAGGCGCAGCACAGGAGGCCGGAGAGGAGCTTGTTAAGGGAATTTCCGCGGAAGTCTGTTTTCATCACTGGCCGCTACCTGCCGCCGGTCACCTTTACCGGGCGCGGCGCGCTGAACTTGCCCTCGAAGCCCAGCAGGTCCACGAACGCGACCCGCATGAAGTAATCGCCCGGGGGCAGCAGTTCGTTAAGGTCTATCTTGTCGAAAGCGTCGTACTCTTTATTGAGCACCGTCGTAGTGAAGGACTGGTCCTTCGAGACCTGGAGGTGGTAGCTCTGCACGGGGTTGCCCACCGAGAGCATCTTGACTATCTCGCTGGCGTCTATGGCCTTGTCGTTGAGGTCGGCGGTCGGGATATTCTTAGGCAGCTCACCCTTCGGCGGCTTCGCGTCGCCCGTCTTTCCCGGGGTTTTCATGTTAGCCAGTGAGACGACGCCTTTGTCGTTCCTGAACTGCGGGCCGCCGGAAGCCGTAAGGGCCGTCTTGGAGCCCTCGTCGAACTGCGGCAGCGCCGGCAGCTTTACAGGCTGGGACGGAGGCATGTCCATCTTGACCTCGGCGGCGAAACCCGCGGAGACCTCCACGGTCTTGCCCTGCGCCTCGACGTCGGCCTTTCCTTTGTAGACCTGCACCACGGTGGTAAGGTCGTCCTTCAGCTTGGCCCCGAATTCGGTGTCCTTGGTCTTGGGCGTTATCCTGGCGGAGGCGGTGATCACGCGGGACCGCAGGCCGCGCAGCTCGCCGGCCAGGAGCTCCACGTCCACGTTCTTTTTGCCGGGCGGGCGCAGCACGGCGATGGAGTTGGGATAAAGATTGAGGATCTCGCCGGTGTAGAATTTGACGTCCGCGCGCGCGTCCACCCTGGTGCGCAGCGTATCGTTCTTGAACAGGTCCATGCTCATGTCCACGCCCTTCCACTCGGAGGCGCCGGTGCGCCTGAAGAGGACCTCGTTGAGGAAGTAGACCAGCTTGGCCGCCCGGTATTGCTCCTTGAGGAGGGTTACCGGGACCCGCAGCGGCATGCCGGGCAGGGCGATGGAAGGGTCAGCCGACGGGAGGCGGTTATACTTGAGGATCTCGTTCCACCGCTTCGGGTCTTTCAGATAGGTGTTGGAGATGCTCCAGAGCGTGTCGCCGGGCTTGACCACGATGGTCTGAAGCTCCTCGGCCGCCTGCGAAGAGCAGGGGCCCATAAGCATAAGCAAACTCACCAGGATCTTTTTCACACAATCCCCCCCGGGTTCACGACCACCTTGCCCGCGTCGTCCTTGCACAGGTTCTTCGGGATCGTGAAAACGAACTTCGCGCCCTTCCCCGGCTCCGATTCCGCCCACACTTTGCCCAGGTGGACCGAGGCGACGTACTTGCAGATGGTCAGGCCCAGGCCGGTGCCGCCGGCCTTCTGCCCCTTCACCTGCTCGAATTTCTCGAAGACCTTGTCCAGGTATTCGGGCGGGATGCCGTCGCCGGTATCGCGCACCCAGGCCGTTATATGGTCCCCGTCGTCGGAGATGCCGCAGGTGATGACGCCGTTATCGTGGGTGAATTTTATGGCGTTGCCTATCAGGTTGGTGAACATCCTCTCCATCAGGCCGGAGTCCGCGTTCACCAGCGTCTGCTCGGAGCCCTCGATGTCGAAGCGGATATGCTTGCGCTGGCCCAGGGATTCCATCAGCGAGTTGACCCTGGAGGCCACCTCCCGCAGGTTCACCGGCGACAGGCTTATCTCCATCTTGCCGGCCTCCATCTTGGCCGAATCGAGGATATTGTTTATCATGCCCAGCAGCCGGAAGGACGCCCTGTCGATGGAGATGAGCATCTTTTTCTGCGACTCGTTGATCGGGCCGGGGATCTCCTTCAGCATGAATTCCACGAAGCCTTTGATCGCGCCCATCGGGTTGCGCAGGTCGTGGGTGATGGAGTGGAGGAACTCGTCCTTGATGCGGGCCAGTTCCTTGTCCAGCGTTATGTCGTAGAAACCGACCAGCCTGCCCAGCGGCTCCGAATGCCCCGGCGCCGTGATAGGCGTGGCGAAGCACTTGAAGAAGCGGGTCGAGTGTTCCTGCGCGATCTCGATCTCCCGGAAATATTTTTCCTCGCGGTTCCCGAAGACGTCGACGACCGGTTCCTTGATGGTTTCGGCAGCTATCAGGGCCGCCAGCTCCTTTCCCTCTACGGAGTCATGCTGGCCTATGCCAAGCACGGACCTGGCCTTGCGGTTGGCCACCTGCACCTTCCCCGCCATATCGGTCATGACGATGCCGTCTTCTGTCGAAAAAAGTATCGCCTCGGTGTTCTTCTGCTCGCGGATGATCCGGTCCACCTGCATGTCGGAATAGGACTTCAGCTGCGAGACCATCTTGTTGAAGGTCTCGGCGAGGTCTTTCAGCTCGTCGGAGGTGTCGACCTCGGCCTTGCGCGAGAAGTCGCCTGCGGCGACGTATTCGGCAGCGCGGGTGAGCACCGTTATGGGCCGGGTCAGGCTGCGGCTGAACACCCACCCTGCCACGACGGCCAGGCCCAGGAACAGCAGCACGGCGTAGACGGCCTGGTTGCGCATGAACATCGCGTAGCCGTACGCTCCTTCCTCGGGCTGGGCCACGATCACGGCCCCTCCCAGCTCGGAGATCAGGGAATAGGCGCCCAGCATCTTGCGCCCGGACGGGTCCAGGAAATCGGTGGAAGTGGAGGATTCCGAAGCCGTGGCCGAGGACTTCGAGACGAAGGAAAGGGCTTTTACCGCGTTGCGGGAGATCTCCCAGCTGGCCGCGGCCGCGGCCGTCTCGGCCGGTATGCCGGCGGGCCAGGCGATAGGCTTGCCGGTGCCGTCCAGGATCATCGAGATGCCTTCGGCGCCGACCCTTTTAATGTCGAGAGAATCGATGAAGGCCGGGAGGTCCAGCTCCGAGCGCAGGACCATGTCCTTGCCGAACGGGTAATAAAAAACCGCCATCCGGGTCTTGTCGTCCACCGAGATCTGGCGCCTGCCCTCCCTGGCCGCCTTGAAACCGGGCGCGGAGGAATAGTTCGCGAGGGCCCCGCTGCCGTCGCCGAAGGGAGAGATGACCTTGATTATCTCCGCGCCGTCCTTGCCGAGCACGGAGATCTCCTTGATCTCCCTGCGGGTCTCGAGCAGGGCCGCGAGCATCACCTGTTTGTTTTCCCAGTCCATCTGGGCCATGGCGTTCATGGCGGAGCGCAGGCCGGAGTCGGCGCTCCTGATATAGGCGTTCACCTCGGAGGAGATCTTATCGGCCGTGGTCAGATGCAGCTCCATGATCACGGTCCTCACGCCCAGCTGGCCAAGACTGATCAGCCGCCAGCCCAGGAGCGCCATGGGCAGTACCGAAACCAGGGCCATTACGGCCACGAATTTATGGAGGAGCCTTAATTTCATATTGTATTAATAATTATAGCATTCGGCTGTAACGGATTTATGACTTAAAAAAGGAACGGGGATACCCGGGCGCGGCACTATCCCAGGCGCAGCAGTTCGGGGAGCAGGCCTCTCAGCGCCAGCGCGCGGTGGCTGGCGGAATTCTTTTCCTCCTCGGAGAACTCGGCCAGCGTCCTGGGCCCGTCGCCGACCTCGAAAAGAGGGTCATAGCCGAAGCCGTTAGAGCCGCGGTCGCCGGCCGTGATCCTGCCCTCCAGCGTGCCGCGGGAAATTTTAAGCGCGCCGGAAGGGGAAGCCAGCGCCATCACGCAGACGAAGCGCGCCAGGCGCTGTTCCCGCGGCACCCCCTCCAGCGCGGAAAGCAGCGCCGAATTATTTTCCGCGGGCGAGGCCTTTTCGGAGGCGTAGCGGGCCGACCTGACCCCGGGACCGCCGCCCAGGAAATCCACCTCCAGCCCGGTGTCGTCGGCCAGCGCCCAATGGCCGGTAAAGCGCGCGGCGGCCAGCGCTTTCTTGACCGCGTTCGCCTCCAGCGTGGCGCCGTCCTCCTCGGCCGGCGCGGCGCCGGGAAAGTCGCCGAGGGCCCTGAGCGTGAGCGGCAGGGGAGGAAGGATGGCGCGCATCTCGCGCAGTTTATGAGGGTTGAAAGTGGCTACGACCAGTATCTTTTCCATAAAAACGAAAAATATAATAGAATGTATTTGTGACGGAAAACTCACAAAATCTTAACATTTTTGAAGGCGCGCCGGCTTCTTTCCGGGATGCCCTGCCGCTTTTTTCCGCCATCCCGGCCGTGCTGCTGCCGGTGAAGCAGGAAGCGGCCGGCGCCGCGCAGCTCTATACTCTTTCCGCCTTTTCGGAGGCGGGGCAGCCCGCCCTCCCCGCTTTCACCGGCGAAGACCTGCTGGACCCTCCTTTTATCAGTAAGCCCCTGGCCGAGACCGCGGAACTCTTCTTTCACGCCCCGGGCCACGAACTTTTCGTTTTCAACCCGCCCCACCCGCAGGCCCGCCTTAACACCGCGCCTCTCAGGGCTTCGCGGCGCGAGATCTCCCTGCTCGCCGGCTTCCTCCGGATGGCCGGCAAAAACCGGCAGGACGACCCCTCCCGCCTGGCCGCCGGAGAATTCGCGATGGGGAACCTGCACGCCGCGCATTACCTCTTCGACCAGGCGGCGGCGAGGAACCCCGCCTCCCGGGCGCGTTTCCAGCTGGGCGCCGTGCTTACCGAACTGGGCCTCATGCAGGAAGCATACGATTCGCTTAAGAACGATACCGACCCCGAGGCCCTGCTCTGCCTCGCCGTGATCCACAGGAAGACCGGCAACAACGCCCTGGCGCGAAAAGCCCTTTCCGCCCTGGGCCCGGGCACGCAGGTGGAGGAGCGCCGCGCGATAGAAGCCGCCTGGCTGGACCTCGAGGAAGGAAAAGAAGAGGAAGCGGAAAAAGCTTTCAAAAAACTTTCTTCGACCGCTTTCGACAAGGTCGAAGCGCTTTCAGGACTTGGCGCGGCCATGGCGAAAACGGCTTTCCGGACCAAGGACAGGAACCGGCTTGCGGCCGCGGCCGCGGCGCTCAGGTCCGCGCTGACCACCCCCTCCCCGGCCACCGTGCGCATTTTTTTCCAGCTCGGGAACCTCTATTTCCGCTCGGGCGACGCCGTTCAGGCCGAAGCCTGCTACAGGCGCTCCGCGGCCCTGGCCCCGTCGGTACAGGCCCTCGCCAACCTGGCGCTCACCCTTATAAAGACCGGCAAGCAGGCCGAGGCCGCCGCGATCACGTCCCAGGTAGCCCTTACGGACCTGGAGTCGGCAAGGCGGCTTGCGGCCGGGTTCCCGAAAGAAAGCCTGGCCGACCTTTTCAAACCAAAGGAAACCCGCAGCGCTCCGCCGCCGGAGCCCGCCCCGCGGCCCCCCCCCCCTCCCCCGCCCCCCCCCCCTCCCCCCCCCCCCCCCCCCCCCGCCGTCCCGCCCG
>Ga0079306_1000572_pt1 | contig 32457 bp, 30 predicted proteins | sample Methanotroph_Enr_FD_79181 | JGI IMG/M metagenome (GOLD analysis project Ga0079306, IMG submission 79181) | Enriched soil microbial communities from Old Woman Creek wetland in Ohio, USA - Methanotroph_Enrichment_5 | ecosystem: Environmental > Terrestrial > Soil > Wetlands | place: USA: Ohio... | reverse complement strand
CGCTTTCACATTCCGCGGAAAATCTGCTTGATAAAGCGCGCAAAGGTACCCTTGTCCTCCAGGGTCGGAGCATGGATGCCGTATTTGGTTCACTCGATGCGCTCAAGAAAATGGTATCTAGACTTAAGGAAAGTATTGATTCCGGCAAGCCCGTCCCCAGCCATCCAAATCTCGCCAGTTTGCTTTCGGAGCTAGCTTTGTGCAATGATGGCAAGCAAGTAGAAAAACTCAACACACCTGCCGTTTCTGAATTTACGTTGCCGATCAATAAGGATACCGCCGGAATAGCTGATGCCCAGCAGCCTCAGTCAGATTTTTCACAGCAAATCTCAACCGCACCGGCTAATACTGCAGTTGCTGCCAAGCCCTGCGCCACCGCGGATGACAAAGTAAAGGTAAGCCTTGCCAGGCTTGACATGCTTGTCAACATGATAGGCGAACTTGTGATCGCTCAATCGATGGTAGGCCAGCAGGTGCTGGGGCAATTTCCGCCGGAACACAATTTATCCAGAAAAGTCAGTCACCAAGGCAAGATAACTCGCGAACTCCAGGAATTATCAATGACATTGCGGATGGTTCCGATACACGGAATTTTTCAGAAAATGGCCAGGCTGGTACGCGATCTATCACATAAGGCCAACAAAAATATAATTTTCGAGACCAGCGGCGAGGAAACCGAAATAGATCGGAATATTGTCGACAGCCTCAGCGACCCGCTTGTACACATGATACGCAATTCGGTCGATCACGGAATAGAAGATGCCCAGAGCAGGCGAAACGCAGGCAAAACCGAAACCGGCAAAGTAACATTAAAAGCCTTCCATAAAGGCGGAAATATCGTAATAGAATTGACCGATAACGGCCGAGGCTTAAACAAAGACAAAATCCTCAAAAAAGCGATCGACGCCGGTCTCGTGAGCCATGGACAGGAACTCAGTGATCAAGAAATATTCAAACTCATCTTCCATGCCGGACTCTCAACAGCCGAAAAAATAACTGATATAAGCGGCCGGGGCGTCGGGATGGATGTAGTTCGCAAAAATATTGAATCCCTGCGCGGCAAGATCGAAATAGTTTCTGAAATAGAAAAAGGCACGACTTTTTCCATCAAATTGCCGCTGACACTTGCGATCATTGACGGCCAGCTTGTAAGGGTCGGCAAAGAGACATACATAATTCCAATATTATCAATTGAACACAGCTTAAGGCCTTCTGCGAGCCAATTATCAACTGTTCAGGGACGCGGCGAGCTTGTGAACATCAGGGGCGAACTGCTGCCTGTGGTCAGGGCGCATAACCTCTTCAAAGTTTCAAACGCGATTGAAGAGGCCACAAAAGCCTCATTGGTGATCGTAGAAGGTGATTCGCGCAAATGCGCATTGATGGTCGATGAACTCCTTGGCCAGCAGCAGGTCGTTATCAAGAGTCTCGGTGAAGGTATCGGCAATTTAAAAGGCATAAGCGGCGCTGCGATAATGGGTGATGGCAATATCAGTCTTATCCTGGATACGCCGGGTATCATGCAATTAGCATGGTCTTAAGATAATAAAATTATATTATATCTTAAAGTATCCCATTATTTTCGACGAATTAGTCTGTAGCAACAAAAATAATGTTAAGCCCGCTGGTGTAAAACAAACCCAGTTGTGTTTAACAAGCTCTTTCTCATGTTAATGCATTGCTGTCCAGACGAAACGCCAACAAGGCTTTGCCTTGAGTACTCACAGACGGCATCATATCTTTACGATTCCGTTTCCCACGCGCAAAATCCGCAGTTCTAATGGCGCATTCTGAACAGTCCAGACCTGCTTTCAGTTACAACGCCGGTCTAAACTTCATTGAATCAACTCTGGAGCAGCAGACAGGGTGCGGTCACTCTATTGAGCAATTTTATCGAAAGGATATAGCATGTCCCACGCCAAAGTAGAAACTTTAGAATCGGCCCGGATGGCCGAGGAGGGCAAATACCTGACATTTGCTCTTGGAAACGAGGAATATGGACTTGAGATTCTCAAAGTTCGCGAGATCATCGGCTATATGGATATAACCGCTGTTCCGCAGATGCCCTCTTACATACGGGGGGTCATTAACCTTCGCGGCCAGGTCATACCAGTTATCGACCTGCGCGCAAAATTCAGTATGGCCACTGCCGAGATCACGGAACAAACCTGCATCATCGTAGTTGAAAACACTCAGCAGGGACACAAATTCAGCACAGGGATCGTGGTCGACAGAGTTTCTGAAGTACTAGATATTTCAGAAGGTAATATAGAACAGTCGCCCCAGTTTGGTGATTCAGTAAATACGGATTTCATCCTTGGAATGGGCAAGATAGGAGAATCCGTTAAAATACTCCTGGACATTGACAAGGTTCTGGCCACGGTTGATATGCTCAACATGAATGTACCGCAAAGCTAACCAGTTGAAAATTTAAAAGGATAACACAATGTTTAAAAATATGAAACTCGGGGCAAAGATCAGTTTAGGATTCGTTACTTTAATTGTAATCGCCGTAGCGCTTGGCAGCCTTGCTGTATGGAAGATGAACAGTGTAAAAAGCAGTGCTACTATTCTGTCAAATGAATATGTGCCTTCAGCAAAGATAGCTAACGAAGTCGAAAGAACATCAATGGCAACCATGTACGGGATGCGCGGCTATGTATTCACTGAAGAGCCGCAGTACTGGAATGACATGGTGAAATCACTTTCAGAAGTGGAGAGCTCACTAAAACAGGCATCTGATCTTGCACAGAAAAGCCGTAATCTCGAATCTCTGAAAAAAAATGCCCAAATCGCACAGGCAAAGGTAGATGAATATGAAAAGCTGGCCAACGACACTAAAATTAAGACAGAAGCACTGACGTTAGAAAAAGAAAAATCGGTAAAGGCTGCCGAAGCATATATGAAAATATGTTATGATTATCTGGCAGGCCAGAATAAGAAACTAGAAGATCAGATCAAAGAAAGCCTCAAGACCGCTTCTGCTCAGAACGCGGAAGAATTTGAAAGCAAGATAGATGAGCGAATTAAAAAAGTCACAATATGCAACGACATCATCGATCTTGGCAACTGGATACAGATCGGGACATACAAGGCTATTGCCAGCCGCGACCCCGAACTCTTCAAAGCCTCGCAGGCGAAATTTGAAGAAGTAAACAAAAAGCTTGATGAGATAAAGGCAAAAACTACACAGGAAGTCGATCTCAATAAGATCGAGGAGTGTCGCTCGGCCGGCAAGGCATATAGCGACTGCATGACGGCCTTCCTGACAAACTGGCTGGCCAGGGAAGAACTTAACAGACAACAAGGCGAAGCGGCCGACGCCGTGCTGCAAGCAGCCAAATCCACAGCTTTAAAGGGAATGGAAGATACAACCAATGTCGCGGCCGAGGCTGTAACAAGCCTGGGCACTGCTTCAATAACAATGATAATCGGCCTTGCGATAGGAACAATAATAGGCATAGTTCTGGCAGTATTCATCACACGCGGCATAACCAAGCCTGTAAACAGGATCATTGCCGGCTTAACTGAGGGTTCCGCCCAGGTTGCATCGGCAGCGGGCCAGGTGTCATCGGCTTCGCAGTCGCTTGCTGAAGGCGCTACCGAGCAGGCCGCAGGTCTTGAAGAAACTTCAAGCTCACTTGAAGAGATGAGCTCTATGACAAAGCAAAACGCCGAAAACGCCCAGCAGGCTGCCAGCCTCGCCGGTGAAGCCAGAAGAGCTGCCAGCAACGGTAATGACGCGATGGGCAAAATGACGAGTGCTATCACAGAGATACAGAAGTCCAGCAACGAAACAGCCAAGATCATTAAGGTGATCGATGAAATAGCGTTCCAGACAAACCTCCTCGCCCTCAACGCGGCCGTAGAAGCAGCAAGAGCCGGCGAAGCTGGAAAGGGTTTCGCAGTCGTTGCAGAAGAAGTGCGTAACCTCGCTATGAGAAGTGCCGAAGCCGCAAAGAACACCTCGGCTATGATTGAAGAATCTGTCAAAAATGCCAAAAACGGCGTTGATATCACAAACGAAGTCAGCAAAGTACTCGGTGAAATAGTCGGCGCGGCAAGCAAAACAGCCGATCTCATCGGTGAAATTGCAGCATCAAGCCAGGAGCAGGCAAAGGGTATTGATCAGGTTAACCTCGCCATGGCACAGATGGACAAGGTAACCCAGTCAAATGCCGCAAACGCCGAAGAATCCGCAAGTGCATCTGAAGAACTAAGTGCACAAGCCGCAACAATGAACGAAATAGTTTCCGAGCTTGTGACCCTGGTAGGCGGAGCAAACGCCCGCACTGCCCAAACTCATAGCAAAGCGGGTATCGCACACACGGATACTAAAAAGAAGCTGTCTTTAAGCGATCACACTTTTCATTCGATAGCGGATCGCAAGGGCCTCAAGCCCGAAAAACACTCTTTCAAAACCGCATCGAAAGCCAGTGCCGAATCTGCGATACCACTTGGCAATGATGACCTCAAAGACTTCAACAGTTAACCGCCAAGCGGGACGGGTATGAACGAAAGTTGTACCCGTCCCTTTTTGTTCCCAAGCATTTTTTTCTGACTTTTTGATGATTAGTCCTTCCTTATTCTGACCACAATTATTTGTGTTCTAATATCAAAGTCAGGGTGCTTTTGAGCCGAAAATAAAGAAGACGAAAGGGATAAGTATGTTACCTGATTCGGTTCTAAATGAAGTGCATCTTACGGACACGGACTTTTTAAAAGTCAGTCAGCTGGTCTATGATCATTGCGGTATAAATCTGCATGACGGAAAAAAAGAACTTGTCCGTGCCAGGCTTGCCAAACGCCTTAGGAAGGGAAATTTCAAAACTTTCTCGGACTATATAGATTATGTTCTTAAAGACAGTTCAGGAGTGGAATTCTCGCTGCTGATCGACTCGATAAGCACAAACCTCACAAGCTTTTTCAGGGAAAACCAGCATTTTGATTTCCTAAAATCCAACCTGCTGCCAGAACTCAAAAAGAAAAAAGAAGCTAAAAACTCCCGCAAGATCAGAAGCTGGAGTGCTGGCTGCTCCAGCGGCGAAGAGCCCTATTCTCTTGCAATCACATTGCTGGACGCCCTGGAGGATTATAAAGACTGGGATATAAAGGTACTGGCTAGCGATATTTCAACCACTATCCTCGACAAGGCCAAAACCGGTATTTACGAATCCAAACGCGTCGATCCTGTTCCAACTGCCCTGAGGCACAAATTTATGAACATCAGCCATCAGTACGGCGAAAAATATTACCAGGTTGGCGAAAAACTCAAGAGCACTGTAATATTCAGATATGTAAATCTCATGGCGGATTGGCCCGTAGGCGGCCCCATAGATTTTATATTCTGCCGCAACGTGATGATTTATTTCGATAAACCCACCCAGCAAAGGCTTGTGGAACGTTTCTACAATATCCTCGACACAGGCGGCATGCTCTTCACCGGCCATTCTGAATCCTTGACAGGGATCAATCACAAATTTAAATATGTAAGGCCGACGATTTATGCAAAACTGTGAGCTGCTACAAGCTAAAACCAAACTTATAGTTGACATCTCCGATGCCAAGCTCTCGAACGATCCCTCAAATATGCTCGTAACCTACTCTCTGGGATCATGCATAGGTGTCACTTTTTACGACTCGGCTACGAATACCGGGGCCATGCTGCATTACCAGCTCCCAAGTGCAAGCCTCGATCCCGAAAGGGCAAAAAAATCGCCGTTCATGTTTGCCGATACCGGCATAGATATGATCGTAAATAAACTCAAATCACTCGGGGTTAATGTAAAACAGCTCAAGATCAAAGTCGCAGGCGGTGCAAACATGCAAACAGGCCCACAGGGCTTTGACATAGGAAAACGCAATTACCTGGCTGTTAGAAAAATACTTTGGCAGCATGGAATGTTCATGGATGGTGAAGATGTCGGTGGCGGCGCGCCAAGAAATCTTTACCTCGACCTGGCAGACGGCGCAGTCAGGATGCGCTCCGGCAACATCGAGAAAGCATTGTAATGCTCAGCTCCTGCGGCACGATCAAAGTCCTCATTGTGGACGATTCAGCGATCGTTAGGCAGATATTAACCAAACAACTCACAAAAGATCCGGCCATTGAGATCGTAGGCACCGCTCCTGACCCATTCATCGCAAGAGACAAGATCATAGCCCTTGAACCTGATGTTATTACGCTTGATGTTGAAATGCCTAGAATGGATGGTATAACTTTCCTCCGCAAAATCATGCAGTATAGACCCATGCCGGTCATCATATTTAGCTCTCTCACCCCACAAGGCAGCAAAACCGCACTCGAAGCTCTTGCTGCCGGGGCAGTTGATGTGGTATCTAAGCCCGGCTCTTCATATTCCGTCGGCCAGTCCAGCGCGGATCTTATCGACAAGATCAAAATGGCTGCACACGCGCATGTAACTGCACGAAAACAGGAACCAGATTCCCCTGCCAAATATTCAATGACCGAAACGACTAATAAGATCGTCGCCATTGGTGCATCCACCGGCGGTGTGCAGGCATTAACAGCCGTTTTGACAAAATTTCCAAAAAATTGCCCGGGCACAGTGGTCGTTCAGCATATGCCCGCAGCTTTTACCAGTGCTTTTGCCCAGCGGCTCGATCAGATTTGCCAGGTACATGTCCGCGAAGCCGTAGACGGCGATACTGTAATACCAGGACAGGTCTTGCTGGCACCCGGAGGCTTTCAGATGGCTCTCCAGCGATCTGGAGCGAATTACTATGTTAGCGTAAAAGATGGCCCGCTCGTCTGCAGGCAAAAACCATCTGTAGAAGTGCTTTTTAACTCCGTTGCCAAATACGCAGGCGCAAACGCTGTAGGCGCCATTTTGACAGGTATGGGAAACGATGGTGCCCAGGGATTACTGAATATGAAAAAAGCTGGTGCCAAAACAATGGCCCAGGATGAGCAATCGTGCATCGTCTTCGGAATGCCCAAAGAAGCCATTGCTCTCAACGCTGCCGACAGGATTGTGCCCTTGTCTAAGGTTGCCGCGAATATAATCGAGCTTTGCAGGTCAGATATGAACAGTGTTTGATCATAATTTTTACGACTCCCTTGGAAATGGCCCAACCGTCCCCCCCCCTGCTACCCCCCGAAAAGCAGGCCTGATTTGAATTTTTGCCCCTTGGAACGTAAGCTATTATGCCCAGTCGCCAAATATTTGGTTGAGTTTTACCCAATCTCGGTTTATAGTCCACCTTTTCGGGGCGTGGCGCAGTTTGGCTAGCGCGCTTGACTGGGGGTCAAGAGGTCGCAGGTTCAAGTCCTGTCGCCCCGATTGCATCTACACACGACCTGCTGGAATGTACATAATGACCGTAAGCAGCAGGACTAAGAACCATCCCCATTGTGCGGCACAGTCATGATGCCGCCTATATTTGCCAGAATCTCGATAACAGACAGCTTGGCCACAATTACCGAAGCTGTCAAAGTTAGCGGGTTTTTAAGCATTGCGTTTTCCCTGCTTGGCCCTTGCCTTACCAGCGGCTTCGATTTTTTTTTAGCTCCGCTTCCTCGGTCGCAGTCATCGCTCGGTATGTTCATAAATAAAATATAAGTTGAGTACAGTTCTGAAATTGGGATCGGAGGCATTCTCAGTATGTTTCGATAGAATACAGCAAAAACAAAAAAAGGTACACATTTATTTTTGACATACAAAAAGATATTATATTCTTTTAAAGTCATAATGGCGAAGTAATTAGGAGGTAGGACAATGCAGTTAAGGTTAACATTGTGTTTACTTATATTTATTGTTGAATTAGCGCAGGCAGAAATCGAAAATTGGCAGACTGGTCTTACCATTCCTGGCACTGAAAATATCACGCCGGGACCGGGTTCCAAGTTCTATGATTGGAATACGGCTAATCACAACCTACAGTATGCTGATTTATCAAACAAAGACTTAGCACAAATATGGTTCTATGACTCATGGCTTGGCTACGCCGATTTTTCAAATTCCACTATCAGTCGGAATCGATTTTACTGACATTATTAATGGAAACTTCTCAAACTGCATGATGTCGTATTCCGATTTTGATACAGCCAATCTAACCGGAGCAAATTTCCAAAACGCCGATTTCTCTAATTCGCGTTTTTATGAAACTAGCGTCTCGGGGGCCGATTTCACACAGGCAATAATAAAGGGGGCTGATTTTTCATACCGATCTCAACTGCAGTTTACAAATACTCAACTATATTCCACGGCAAGCTATTCCCTGAAAGACCTTGGCAGTATAAACCTCAGTGGGCATAATCTATCGGCATGGAATTTCTCCGGGCAGAATCTTACGGGTGCGAATTTGGAAAACACCAACCTGACAGGTACGGATTTTTCAAATTCCGCCTTGAGTAATGCCAGACTTTCTCAAGCTAACGTCGCTGGGACCATTTTTACAGATTCGATAACTAGAGGCCTTGATTGCAGAGCTTTTAGCCAGGAACAGTTCTATTCGACCGCAAGTTATGCCTCTAATACCCTATCCAGAACAGGTGATTAACGTTATCTATCACGATCACCGAATCCTTAAAATACGCCATCCCCAGCACAGCCTCAACAGTTCCAAGATAGCTCGTACTCTCATCGGGCACCACGATTTGCGCATTCTTGATCAGCCTGTCACCTATTCGAAGTTCATCGACGCGACCCTTCGTGCATGGCAGAAACCCTTGGAACCCCGAAATGAATGTGCCATTGGAAAACTTCGGCCTTCCAAGCTCTCTCGAAACCATTCTCCAAGCAGCTGGATGTATAACAAGCCCATACCCGCCGCACGTATCAAACATTACTTTCCGCGTTTGGCCTGCAAGGGGCATTTCCACCATTAAACGAATATTGTTTGAGTTGTCAGGCTCGATCGTGTACTTGAAAGAACTCCATTTTCGCCCCGAGGTTGGCGCAAATTCACCATCCGAACAGAACTTAACCTGCCCTGCCCGGTTATCAAATTTTACATAATCGAACTTCAGCACGGATTTAAGGCCCATGAGCACCGTTCGCTGTTGCCAAAGCGGCAATCCAAGCAATTTAAATTCCCAGTGAAGCTGCTGATATCTTCCCGGAGGATTTATGATCTTAGCCGGCCCGATGGTAACCCATGGCAAATAGCAAATGCCAGCCTGCGCCTCTGAATAACGCGAAGACCCCAGCGGATAAATCGGCAAATCATTTTCTTTGACCACAAGCTCGTTCATCCATATATATTCGCTGAAACCCGTATCAATAAAGATATCGTATGTCTTGCCGTTCGGGAATTTGCCCTTGATCGCCGGCAGCGACGAAACCAAAAACGGCAACCGCTCGTAATTCATTTTAAAGCAGCTTGGGCCGCTTATAGACGATTTGCGCGCGGACGCAGCCTGGCCGGTTCTTTGATTTTGAATGATCGCTCCTGAATCCGGATCGATCCTCGCGATTCTCGGCATGTCGGTCAGTTTTGTCTTAACTGGCCCAAGTGAACATCCCCCCGCCGCAAACACAAAACACAACAAAACGAAATACAACTTTTGCAACGGGTACTCCTGAAAATACTACAAAGAACAATTATACGGAAGTTCCCCTCCCAAGTTCAACCCCTTTTACTTAGCCTCTTGATTTTACTCCTAAACCTATTAATATAGTCTGAAATTTGGCAGACTGTTCTTATGAAAACAATCGATTGCTACTCTACAGGGCGAGACAACAATTACAACCTCCTCAGGTTCATCGCCGCCGTTATGGTAATTTTCTCCCACAGCTTTCCACTAGCCGCCCGCGCACACTGCCCCCTTGGCAGCATAATTCAGATTAAACAATCCTTTGGTGACATTTCCGTTAATATATTCTTTGTTACAAGCGGCTTTTTAGTAACCAAAAGTCTTTTAGCCAGAAAAGGCCTGATCTCCTTCTTTTGGGCCCGCTTTCTTCGCATCTACCCAGGCCTGCTTTTCGCTCTGCTCTTTTGCGTTTTTATAATTGGTATCTCGTTTACCGAATTACCCCCCAGCCAGTACCTTGCTCAAAAAAAAACATACACCTATCTATCCTGCAACTTAAATCTTGTTTATAACCATCTCCAGCACACCATTCCAGGCGTACTTACACATGTACCAAGGCCCAGTTCTCTCAATGGCTCTCTCTGGACACTGCCATGGGAAGTATGGATGTATATTTCGCTGGGCCTGACAGGAATTACCGGCATCATAAAAAAGACTTGGATCATCGCGGTTCTTACTGCACTTTTCGCTTTGCTGTATTTCCTCGACCCTGTCTGCCATTTCGCCCATACCCGCTCAGCCGTTTTTACTTTTCGCTTTGTTACCTTCTTCTATTTTGGAGCGACTTTTTTCCTTTTTAAAAAATATATTGCCATTGGATTTTTGCCCCTCGTAATCCTCACCGCAGCCACGGTAGTTAGTTACAAAACCCCCTTCTTTCTAGGCTTTTTCACAATTGCACTTGTTTACGCGGTCTTTTGCTTTTCATACATCCCCTCCGGCTTCATCCGAAATTTTAACAAGCTTGGCGACTATTCCTATGGTCTCTATATCTACGCCTTCCCTATTCAGCAAAGCTTAATTGCATTAATGCCGGGCATTCAACCGGTCCCGCTTTTCTTTGCAGCCTTCCCATCCACACTTTTCTTCGCCATTATGTCCTGGCACTTTATCGAAAAGCCGGCAATGACATACAAAGATAAGGCCCAACCTGTTGATGCGATTTTGGCTGTTTATACTAGCCGCCTACTCTCAAAGCTCACCCGCAAAAAATCTCCATCCCACCAACCTCTTCCACAGCCAGAGCTTATAAGTTCTGCCCAATCAGAATGATACCTTGCGATTACTAGTCGTTTATTCTTGATTCCTGATACTCGCTGCCTCATAATTCAAATCCATGAAGTTTGGTGTCACCGAAAAAAAGCAACTCGAACTCGAAGCACGCATGGCTTCCTGCGGCCTTATCGAAAGCGACATTGAAGAATCTTTCGTCCGCTCATCCGGCCCGGGCGGCCAGCATGCAAACAAAACTTCAACCGCCGTCCGCCTTCTCCACAAGCCCACTGGCAGAGAAGTTAAATGCACCAAAACCCGCTCCCAGCTGCAAAATCGTTTCTATGCCCGCCGCATGCTCTGTGACATGCTCGAATCATTAACCGCCCCCGACACATCACCCCGCAATCTCGCGGCAGCAAAAATTAGAAAACAAAAACTCCGCCGAAAAAGAAGATCAAAATCTAGCTCAGCGTAATTTGCAATTCAAACCGCCGCTGCCAAATTGCCGAGAATAAACTTGAAAAGGTTATAACTATTTTTCGATGGGCATTTTGTAATGAGACCAGCCCTCGAATCCTCCCTCAAGTTCCATAACGGGATAATCATTATCTGCGAAAAACTTACAGGCCTTGGCGGCGAGATGGCAGGCTTGCGTGTAGCAATATACCACGTTTACCTTTTCATGAGCGAGACCGGCAAGGGTAAGCCACTTTGTTTTGGGCAGATTGACTGCGCCGGGAATGTGCCCCTGGGCGAAATCTTCAGGAGCACGGACATCTATTACCCGGACCTCGTTATTTTTCATCATCTGCTGCAATTCAACTGGGCCTGTGGTGAAATCGAGCTTTGACTCAAAGTATTCGGCCGCCTTGGAAGGACTTATGATAGTTTTCATTTTGTACCCCTTTCAAGTTAGTCCGTTATTGTGTTTTATTCCTGCTAACCTGAATATAATACGCGGCGCACATCGTCAAAGTGCTTAAACAGAATGCGGCTTTAAAAACGCAGCTACCGGCGCCTGGGCCGAGGGTGTATTTAAAGTTGTTTGCGGCAACGGGATACCTATACCTTCCTCTTCGCATCGCTCTTTTATCTGCTGCATGATTGAGTTTTTAAGATTGAGGTAATCTGATTTGACACACCAAACAGCAAAGCAAATCTCAATGGCGCTGATGCCGAAATTATTAATGGCAAGCACGGGCTCGGGCTCACCAAGGCAGTAGCGATTTTTCTGGGCAATATCCATGAGGATTTCCTTTACGCGACTAATATCCGATTTATATGTAATGCCAAGATTGATATCCACCCTGCGAATCGGAAAACGTGTGACGTTGGCGACTTCAGCCTTTATGAGCATTTCGTTAGGTATGCGGATGAACTGATTATCGAAGGTTCGCATTTTTACAGAAAGCAGGTCGATCGAGAGAACGGCTCCGGTAGTCGAGCCTACTTTGATGACATCGCCGACTGTAAAGGGTTTTTCAGAGATGAGGAACAGGCCGCTGATAATATTTGAGACACTGGTCTGAGACGCGAAACCGACGGCGACACCAACGATACCGGCTGCACCGAGCAAGGCTGTAAGCTGAAATCCGAGCTGGCTTAAAAGCATGATCAGAATCAAAGCTGAGCCGGAATAAAAAATCGCTTTTTGCGTCAGCATGCCTGCCTGAAGAGAAAAACGCTGCTGGGCGATTTTACCCGCCAGGCGTGAAAAAATAGAGATGGCAGGAAAGCCTATGCAAACAAGCAGCAGTGCGCGAAACGCGTTTGCGAGGAATTCTGGACTCAAATAGCGTGACCAATCAATTTGAAGGAGAATCGGCATTTAAACACCTCATATTTATTACAAAAACCAGCAGAAATGAAAACTCCGTTTAAGAAGGCTCTGGCGGAAAGGCATACGCGAATCGCTGAGCATGGCAATATTCTGTTCAAAGTCGGGGCCGGATGAGCCATAACTTATTTCAGTAGTGCCATCCTGGTTGTGGTACTTGATCAAAACGGAATTTGTGTAGAGTTGGCTGCCCTGATAAATTTTAAGATACTCTACGCGAATGCAGATTCTCTGAAAATCAAGCTGACAACCGGATGAATTGATAACTGTAACAGGGCACAGCGCACGGTATGGGCGGGCTTGGGCGTTTTCGAGTGTGCGCCTTGCGCGTGTTCGCAATGTGTAGCAGAGTTCCCCTGCCGTGGGATCACCGAACCACATGCTTGAAAGTATTACGGAGGGCAGCTCACAAATTTCAATATTGCTGGCACATGATGCTGTGAGCCTGAGCCAGATGGGAATGCTTACGAAAAAACGAGCCTGATGGCCGGCAGGTATTTTGATAGGCATTTCGGATTTTACAACCACAGGCCTGTCTGGCATTATAGGTAAGAGTTGGATGGTATCGAGTTTATCTCCGATTATCCAGCGGGACCAGTCGAATTTGGTTTCATCAAGAGTAGAATTGCCGAGCGGACGTGAGATTTTGTACGGCTCACCATCGAGGGAATCGGCCTCATGGCGATGGTGGGCAACATAGAGTTCGTCTGCACAGCGTTTTACGCATAACGAAAAAGGTCCAATTTGACTGTGAAGGGTCTGACTAGGGCCGATAAACGCCGGCTTCCAAAGTTCCATATACACCTGCCTTGTGAAAGTCGTTTAAAGCAGTGTATACGTGAGAGGAATGTAGGTTGGGCAAGAATTTTAATACTGCATGGTTTTAAAACTATTCACTCAGCAGCTGCCGGGCGTCGATTTCGTCTTTTGGCCGACCTGTTGCCAATTTATTTTTTATCAGATCGCCTTTTGAAATAAAGGGAATTTCGATTCCATCAACACTAATTTCTTTGCGATTTTGCCAAGCTTCTTTGAAATCCACACCTGTGATCTGCGTGATGATGTCAATGCGCCTTGGGGCGAGGCCAATTTGAAAAATAATATCTTTTGTTGCAAATGTATCTACATCAATTTGTCTGAGCGGCGCACCAAAATCAGCAAGAGCCTTATAAACTTTCCGGGCATTTGCCACGTCCGCCCAAACCCAGATGTCAATATCTCCAGTAGCGCGCGGGTAGCCATGGGCTCCAAGGGCAAATGCGCCAACAACCAGAAATTCAACGTTGTTGCTTTTTAAGCACCGCAATATGTCTTTGTAGTCTTCGTTGAGCAATATCACTCCCAGAAGAAATAAACCAAGCTTCGCAAGTCAGTTCCCAGACAACCTGAACTCGCTGGTCTGGCGGCAGGTCAACGTAATCCGACTGTGTGTCGCCCAAATGAAGGACGGCAACGGCAGTTCTATCCATTTTACGAACACTCTCCATGCCTGTATTCTACCACAATTTGGTCGATATAGCAACTGAGCGCAAAAGAAAACCCCGGCTGGGTTTACCCAGTCGGGGTCATAAACCTGGCGATCACCTACTCTCGCCCCGAAGGACTACCATTGGCCGTGCAGGCTTAGCTTCTGAGTTCGGAAAGGGATCAGGCGTTTCCCTGCACGTAACGTCACCAGGAAACTTAAAAGCGGCTGGTTAAGGGCCGCACATATTCAGTTTTAAAACACAATGCCCTTTAAAAAGTGATAATACGTGGTTTTGGAGTGAGCGAACATTAAGGTGAATTCCTTAGCCACAATCCTTGATAGATATGGCCAAGTGATCGAGCGTTAGTACTGGTTAGCTGAAGCGATTACTCGCCTTACACACCCAGCCTATCAACCTGGTGGTCTTCCAGGGCTCTTCATCCTTACGGAATGCAATCCTAGTCTTGAAGTAGGCTTCCCGCTTAGATGCTTTCAGCGGTTATCCTGTCCCGACATAGCTACCCGGCGGTGCCTCTAGCGAGACAGCCGGTACACCAGCGGTCAGTACCTCCCAATCCTCTCGTACTAAGGAGATATCTTCTCAAGATTGCTACGCCCACGGCAGATAGGGACCGACCTGGCTCACGCCGGTCTGAACCCAGCTCGCGTACCACTTTAATCGGCGAACAGCCGAACCCTTGGGACCGCCTACAGCCCCAGGATGTGATGAGCCGACATCGAGGTGCCAAACCTCCTCGCCGCTATGAACGCTCGGAGGAGATCAGCCTGTTATCCCCAGAGTACCTTTTATCTGATGAGCGATGGCCCTTCCACACAGAACCACCGGATCACTAAGTCCTACTTTCGTATCTGCTCGACTGATAAGTCTCACAGTTAAGCACCCTTATACCTTTACGCTCTTTGCGTGATTGCCAACCACGCTGAGGGTACCTTTGAACTCCTCCGTTACTTTTTTGGAGGAGACCGCCCCAGTCAAACTGCCCACCTAGCACTGTTCCGTGCCCTGATTCAAGGGTCACGGTTAGACGACTAACGTAGCAAGGGTGGTATTTCAAGGATGGCTCCATGATGCCCAAGAGCACCACTTCAACGCCTCCCACCTATCCTACGCATGATACGCCAGGCATCAATACCAGGCTACAGTAAAGGTTCACGGGGTCTTTCCGTCTTGCCGCGGGAATGGAGTATCTTCGCTCCAAGTACAATTTCACCGAGTCCGTTGTTGAGACACTGCTCCAGTCGTTACGCCGTTCATGCACGTCGGAACTTACCCGACAAGGAACTTCGCTACCTTAGGACCGTCATAGTTACGGCCGCCGTTTACCGGGGCTTCAGTTGCCAGCTTCGCCCTTACGAGCTAACCGCCTTCCTTAACCTTCCGGCACCGAGCAGGCGTCATTCTCTATACATCCACTGTAAGTGTTAGCAGAGAACTGTGTTTTTGATAAACAGTCGCCAGAGCCACTTCACTGCGCCCTCAGCACTAATCGTTAAATTAGCCTGTAGGGACCCCTTATCGCGAACTTACGGGGTCAAATTGCCTAGTTCCTTAACAACGGTTCTCTCGAGCGCCTTAGGATATTCTCCTCGCCTACCTGTGTCAGTTTTAGTACGGATATGCATTGTTGTCCTGTTTGAAGTTTTTCTTGGCGGTTTCGCCAGCTGCTCGGGGATCAAAATCGCCCCTCGCGGTCCATTGAAGCCTTGCGTCGACGGATTTGCCTATCGACAGCTTCGCAGGCACGATAGCCACGACTAGTCAGCTTCCAGCCTTAAACACCGCGTCACTCCCACAGTCCGAGCCTTCAATACATAGTGCAGGAATATTAACCTGCTGTCCATCGTCTACGCCTTTCAGCCTCGACTAAGGGTCCGACTAACCCTGGGCGGATTTACCTTCCCCAGGAAACCTTAGGCTTACGGCGACCAGGATTCTCACCTGGTTTATCGTTACTCATGCCGGCATAATCACTAGCTAACGCTCCATCACTGGTTACCCTATGACTTCGACGCAGTTAGCTACGCTCTCCTACCACTCTTGATTGCTCAAGAATCCGTAGCTTCGGCTCCATGCTTGATTCCCGATCATTATCGGCACCGAACTGCTCGACCAGTAAGCTATTACGCACTTTTTAAATGGTGGCTGCTTCTAAGCCAACATCCTGGCTGTCATTGCAATTCAACTTCCTTTAGAACTTAGCATGGATTGGGGGCCTTAGCTGACGGTCTGGGTTATTTCCCTCTTGACCACGGATGTTATCACCCGCAGACTGACTCCTGGGATAATCGTTACGGTATTCGGAGTTTGATTGGGGTTGGTAGACGGGTAGTCCCCAATCCCCATTCAGTAGCTCTACCCCCGCAACGTAGTTGCCCAAGGCTAGCCCAAAAACTATTTCGGAGAGAACGAGATATCTCCAAGTTTGATTAGACTTTTACTCCTCTCCACAGCTCATCCCCTAACTTTTCAACGTTAGTGGGTTCGGTCCTCCGTATCCTTTTACGGATACTTCAACCTGGCCATGGATAGATCACTTGGTTTCGCGTCTACCCCACACGACTTAACGCCCTATTCAGACTCGCTTTCGCTACGGCTTCGGGCCTTAAACCCTTAACCTTGCCATGTAAAGTAACTCGCCGGCTCATTATGCAAAAGGCACGCAGTCATCCATTCTCCCGAAGGAGCATAGGACTTCTACAGCTTGTAAGTGTATGGTTTCAGGTACTTTTAACTCCCTTAATAAGGGTGCTTTTCATCGTTCAATCGCCATACTGGTCCACTATCGGTTGTCGAGTAGTACTTAGCCTTGGAGAGTGGTCTCCCCAGCTTCACACGGAGTTCCACGAGCTCCGTGCTACTCTGGTACATCAACGGTAACGCAGAGCTAAGCTTTCGCATACGGGACTATCACCCGCTATGGTCGAACTTTCCAGATCGTTTTGCTGGCTTCGCTTTTGTAACTGCTCGTTGATGCCCGCAACCCCGAACTTGCGTTCGGTTTGGGCTAGTCCGCCTTCGCTCGCCGCTACTGACGGAGTCTCTATAGATTTCTTTTCCTGCAGGTACTGAGATGTTTCAGTTCCCTGCGTTCGCTTCGCATGGCCTATGAATTCAGCCATGGATGACAACATCTGGTTGCCCAGTGCTGCCGAGTTTCCTCATTCGGAAATCCTGGGATTAACGGTTGTTTGACACCTGCCCCAGGCTTATCGCAGTCTACCACGTCCTTCTTCGCCTCTCGACACCAAGACATCCCCCATACACTCTTAGTAACTTGACCATATCAATCAAAGATTGTTATGGACTTCAGAATCTACCTAATGAGCGCTCATTCCAGAACTATTCACTTTGTTAGTGAAAGTTATTTATGGTTTATTGTAATTTTCACGTTTAGTTTAAAAAACGCGATACTCACAATCCCATTTCCACGTATTATTCACTTTTTAAAGAGCATTATATAGTTCGAATTTCAGGACCTGTTGTTCGCTAAAACTTCAGTTCCCAAAAATTAAACCCAACACTAGCAACTGGAGACGACCGGGATCGAACCGGCAACCTCCGGCTTGCAAAGCCGGCGCTCTCCCAGTTGAGCTACGTCCCCGAACCACATCATACAGGATCCGTAATTGCGTACGGCAAATCCTGAATGGGCCCGGGCTGACTCGAACAGCCGACCTCACGCTTATCAGGCGTGCGCTCTAGCCAGCTGAGCTACGAGCCCAACATGATGCCTTTGCCCTACGCCATCAAAACTTGCGGCGTTCGGATCAAAACGTTATTAATATTCAAAAAAGAGCAATAAAAAAGCCGCTGTCTCAACTGCTCAGCGGCATTGAAGGTCGAGATATTAGCCGCTTAACTTCAGGTAGTCAAGACCAAATTTAAATTTTTTATTTCGCTATTCAGCAAAACTTAAACTTCCCTTCCAGTCGCTAACGATTTCAACCGTCAGCTTAGATCGAACAGAATAACCGATGTGAAAAAACAGTCAATATGAAATTTTGAAAAATGTTTAAATAAATAAAGATTTTACAGCACACTATTTCTAAGTACTTGGACTAAATAGCTTTATGATATTAGGTGCCCCGCTGCGATTTTGTTTCACCCTTTTGCCGTCCGGTTTTGTCTGTCGTCGGGATTAAGGGCCCAAATGCACTAGCAACTATGGTTTTGACGGCGGCAAATGCGTCTAAACAATTGCTTTGCGGCACTTTTAGCCACCCTGCTAAGGGTAAATCTAATGGGTATAAGCTGTGCGGCAGCGAAATCCGGGTAAATAACCAGCTTATCACCTAAAATTTCAATATCTTCGATTTTGGCGTATGCACGGCCAGCGTTCTGGATTATGGGCAGGCACATGGGATCAAGACCTATGGCGGTTGCACAAGCTATTTCGCAGGCAAGCGGATCGGGTGAGGCACAAAGCATTCCCAAGTGCCTGGGATGGCCGTTTATAGGCCCAGGCCCTTCCATCGCAATAACGCCGTCTACAATCGTCAGCACAGGCGCCAGTCTTTCGTAAATACCCCACAAAAGCGAGCAGAACCGCTGCGAGCTTGAACCGCGGGCGTAATGCCAGAATGGCTTCCATTTGCCGCTTACGCAGCCGAACATATTCTTTACTGCTATAGTCGCTACAAGCTGCTGGTGTGATTTAAGCTTTGGTACATTTATGACAGCATCCGCATCGAGGGCAGCCGAACTTAGGCCGACATACGCCCCGGCAGAAGGTATATAGCAGAGCCTTGGCTTATTCAGCGGCCTCACTTCAACACACAGTCTTTTTAGCTCATCCGCTACCCCCAGTTCACGCACGCACGAATGCACATCGCCCCATGCAGGTGAATCGGCGATAAACGGTTTTGCGCCGTGGTCAAGGATGTATTTTGCGATTGCCACAATGAGTGCGCCATCAGTCTGGACTGCCAGGCGGGCGGCTTTGGGTGCGATCAGATTTGGCTTTATAAGCACATTCTGGCCGTTTTTAATGAACTGATCCACTCCGCCAAGCAGGTTGAATATCCTGTTTACCGCCTCGTCGACGTTGCAGGGTTGATAATCAGCACAGTTGACCACAGCGGCCCTGGGCTTAACAACTAAGCTCAATCAACCACCCTGGTGCATACTATCAGATAAAGCTGCAATTCATCATCTTGCTCAAAGTACAACTGTGCAGCGGACATGGGCTGGGGGATATACTGGGGCCCGAGCAGGATAAATCCTTCTGCTGACATACGCATTGAAATACCCAATTGGTTAAAACCTATTCGCTGGGCCTCCTGGGGTTCACGGAAACTGGATTCTTTTGGCTGATCCGATTGAAAAGCGGGCGTTAGTGTAAAATCACACATACCTTTTGGGCCCGCTTTGGCATTTGCGCGGATGTAAAAGCCAATGCTGCCTTGGCCCAGGGTGACCCCGTTTGCGTTGCCATCCCGGTTCGGGAAAAAGATGGGCACGTCACGGTCGATGTTGGACAGAGCCAAAAAATGGCCTTTTGACTGCGGAATAATTAATGAAAAAGCCCGCCCCCTCTGGCCGCCGGCTTCGTTGAGCTTTGCGGCTATAGCGTTCCACTGCTGCCCTTCGCCTGATATTGCTGCAAAATCTCCGCTTGCAAAAGCATCAGGATCAGATTTCACGACCGGCCGAGTATCTTTGCTTTGCCAAATCAGAGCCAGTGACTGGGCACTTGATGCCGGCACCTTGAAAGCGTAAATAGTGAAATATGAAATTGCGGGGAGCAAGTTGGGGTCTGCTTTCTTTGCTGGAGCGAGGTCTTTGAGCTTTATTCCTGCAAGGGATTTGTCAATTGTGGAGGTTTTCGCCTGCTCACAACCACCAATGGAAAAAACGACCAGAAGTACAGATATTATTTTTTTCATGTGATTACAGTATTCAAAAACCAATAAAAAAGCAACCCGGGCAGGCTAAAAATCACACGACAAACTTAGGCGGCTCGAAAAACTGGGCGGCAATTACTTCTCGCGGAGCTTCGGGGTTTATGCGAATGATCCGGGCAAGTGATTTGAGACGACCGCCGTAATCGAGCATTCCCTGGTCTGGAGGTATCGAGAGTTCAAGATTGATGATATCTTCGCTTCGCAGTTTCGATCCTGCTATTTCGAAAAGCACTCCACCGGTACTGATATTGATCGTTTTTCCGCTATGCAAAAGCCCTACCTGCCCTGGCCTGTGGCAGACAAGGTCAAATTCCAGCGGCAAACGAAGATGTTTTCTTCTATCATAACTGCACATACACGCCTCCTTGCGGTAAACGTCCTATAAAATGCAACCCATATTCCTAAATCCAGAATTATAAAGTCCCATATTGTAAGTGCCTGTAAATAAACAATTTAATTATTTTATTTTCTTTTGTGCAACTTATAACAGCATGTAGCATGTTGCGAATTTACAACATTGTTTGACAATTTTGCATTTTCTGGTTATAAGACTTACTCTTTTCGGAGACTTAAGGCCACTATGCAGGACTTTAAAAAAGGCTGTTGTGCTGCCGATAATCCATTGAATGACCCCCAACTTTGCCATTCGATAATTTCATCTCTGCCCGTTGGAATATTGCTCATTACTCGAAAATTTGATATCGCATTCGCCAATGAACCCGCAAATAAAATACTGGGCGGGGCAAAAACAGCAAAAGTTTTTTTCGGCAGTGATCAGCACACGCAAAACTGGAACGTCGTAGAGTCGCGCATTCGGCAAGCGATAGACTCAGGAACTTCGTGCGCCTTTGATAATATAACTTTTGCGTCACAGGGGTCAGTAAAATTCGTGCATTTGAATTTTTCGCCTCTGTTCCAATTGCGCGATGGGGTGGATTGTCTTTGCACCATAGAGGACCGTACCGATTTCGCAAGAATGGAACAGCAGCTTGCCAATAGCCAGAAACTGGCGGCAATAGGCAAAATGGCCGCAAAAGTCGCCCACGAACTCAATAACCCAATGGACGGCGTGCTGCGTTATATGAGCCTTGCGATCAGGATTATTGAATCTGCAGGGCTTGAGAAACCCATGGAATACCTGCTCAATTGCAAAAAAGCTCTTTTGCGAATGGTGCAGATCATAAGTGAACTGCTCGAATACTCACGCAATCCCGCCGCCAGCTACGGCCAGCACGATCCGGAGCTTATGCTTGAGGACGCGATAAAAGCCAACGAGGTGCGCCTTGCCCCGACTAAAATAATTCGAGAGTATTCGCTTAAAGGAACCAAAACAGGCGGCCCGAACCTTTTCCAGGTTTTCTGTAATTTGATCAAAAACTCAGCAGAAGCTATGCCCCAGCAGGGCGGCAGGCTCACGATCTCGACAGCGAAACACCAAAATAATGCGATCATAACCATCAGTGACACCGGGCCGGGCATCGCCAAAGAAAACATAGATAAAATATTTGAGCCGTTCTTTACAACAAAGGCAGCCAGCAAGGGCACTGGGCTGGGCCTTGCGATATGCAAAGATATTGTAGAACGGTATAACGGCACGATTACTGTCAAAAATCACGACCATGGCGGCTGCGAATTTACAATAACACTTCCGATGCGAAACCAGGATCAGCAGTAATATGGCAAAAAGAATTCTTGTAGTCGATGACGACCAGATCATTTGCGATTCATTATGCGAATTCCTCAGGCTCGAAGGCTATGAAACCGCGGGCGCATCGAGCATAAAGGAAGCAACAGCCCAACTTAAACGCAGTCCATACTCGCTGGTGATCTCCGATGTGAACATGCCCGACGGCGACGGTTTTGGCCTCTTGGCCTTGTTAAAAAAAAGCTATCCGCAAACAGTGGTGATCCTTGTAACGGGATACGGAACTATTGAGAGCGCGGTGCAGGCTATAAAACAGGGAGCTTACGATTATCTTACCAAGCCCATCATAGACGACGAACTTCGCCTTGCTGTCGAGCGGTCGCTTCGCCAGCAGTCGCTTATGAGCGAGAACATCGCGCTGCGCTCGCAATTGGAGCAAAAATACAGCCTCGATAACGTAATCAGCCAGGACTACAAAATGGCTAAAATTTTCGACCTCGTCGAAGCTGTAGCCGATAGCCGTACAACGGTTTTGATGACAGGACCATCCGGCACAGGCAAAAGCATGCTGGCCAGGGCGATGCATTTTCGCTCCAGCAGGCGAGATAAGCCGTTTGTGGAAGTGAGCTGCGGCGCTCTGCCCGAAACGCTGCTTGAAAGCGAACTCTTCGGCCATGTGCGTGGCTCATTCACCGGGGCCGTCAACGACAAGGAAGGCAAATTCCTCGCCGCAGACGGCGGGACGATTTTTCTCGATGAAATCTCAAGCGCATCGCCTGCGCTGCAGGTAAAATTGCTGCGGGTTCTCCAGGAGCGGCAGTTTGAGCCGGTCGGCTCAAATAAAACCATCACGGTAGATACCCGTGCGATTCTCGCTTCCAACCGGGATCTCGCCGCTCAGGTGCAGGCCGGGCTTTTCAGGGAAGATCTTTATTACCGAGTAAACGTGGTAACGGTAAATATGCCGCCGCTTAAAGAAAGACCAGGCGATATAAGGCTTCTTGCAAAACATTTTCTTGATGTATTCTGTGCCACCCACAATCGCCTCAAACAAGGCATTAGCGAAAAGGCGTTGGAATGCCTCCAGCATCATTCCTGGCCCGGAAATATTCGCGAGCTTGAAAACGTGATAGAACGTGCAGTGCTTTTGAGCAAGGACCCGATGATAGAACCCCAGGACCTGCCGGCCAACCTAATTACTGCCATGGATAGCGGCATCGACATGGCTGCAAGGCCCGCCAGTCTCAAAGCCGCATTAGCTGAGCCCGAAAAACGCCTGATTTTCACCGCGCTGGAGGCAAACAACTGGAATCGCCAGCAGACCGCTGATGCACTGAAACTAAATCGCGCCACGTTATATAAAAAAATGAAACGTTATGGCTTAGAAATGTAATTCATCATGAAAAAACAACTCAGGGCACCGCTGATACTTGCAAGCGCTTCGCCAAGAAGAAAAACTTTACTTGAGCAGGCGGGGTACAAATTTGACGTGATCACGCCCAATCTCGACGAAGAAGCCCATTTGAGCGATTCGATCACCCCCCAGGAATACACAAAACTGCTCGCCAGGGAAAAGGCACTCGCAGCCGCCAGGCTCAGGCCGGATGCGATAGTTATCGGTTCAGATACGATCGTCTATGCCCAGGGGCAGATAATCGGAAAAGCAGTCGATCACGCCCATGCCCGCGAAATAATTGAGCTGCTTTTTTCCAAACCCCATGACGTGATTACAGGCTTAGCGGTGATCAAAATGGATGAGAGTATCGAAATTATCGAAAGTGCAACCACCAAAGTTTATCCCCGAATAATGAGCCATGAGCAGATCGAGCAGCACATACGCAGCGGAAACTGGGAAGGAAAAGCAGGCGCGTATGGAATACAGGAGACAGGGGATGAGTTTGTAGAACGCATCGAGGGCAGCTATACTAATGTCATGGGTTTCCCAATGGAACTTGTAGAGCAATTGCTCGAAAAATTCAGTATAAATGAATAAATGCGAAACTTGACATTTTTCTTCCTGACGGTAGTACTTGGCACATATTTCGCGATGAACTGGTATGTGCTGGGCAGACTCTTTGCCTTTGCATACCTTCGGCGTGGCCCGGCGTTTTATTTGCTGGTTATTTTCATGACTGCCTCTCTGATAATTTCCATCGCACTGCGATCGCAGTTATCTGGCCCGGCCGCGGCAACAATTTACGAGATACTAATATCCTGGCTTGGGGTATGCTTTGTAATGTTGTGGGTATTGGCCGCGGCAGAATTATTATCTTATTTTCTCAAAATACCACTGAATTGGCAGGCTGTCGGGGCCATTGCCTCATCGGCGGCAATTATCTTCTACGCTGGCTATAATGCGCGTAATCTCAAAGTAAGTTATTTAACCGTTCCTTCTAAAATTAACCTTCGTATCGCACAAATAACAGATGTGCATATAGGCTCAGTTGGACTTCCATACATAAACCAGATCGTAAAAACAACCAACTCGCTCAAACCCGATGTGGTGCTTATAGTCGGCGATCTTTTCGATACGGCCAAAGACCCTGCCGCAGCCGCGGTTAAAATACTTGATGAAATTAACGCCCCTGTTTACTTCACCAGCGGCAACCACGAAATGTATGTAGGTTATAACAAGGTGGCGGGCCTTTTTCATGGGTCAAAGATAAAATGGCTGCGAAACGAAGCCGTTGACATGGGCAATTGGAAGCTTATCGGCGTCGATAACAGATACTCGGCCAAGCTTCTGGGCAAAGTAATGGAAAAAATGACGCCTTCCGCAATGCCCACCGTTTTAATGAACCATCAACCAATCGGATTCGATATTGCATCAGCAGCCGGAGTCGATTTGATGCTGTCTGGCCATACACATTACGGGCAGATTATGCCGTTTACGTTTATTGTAAAATTATTCTACCCGCATGTTGGCGGCCTTTACCAGCAGAATGGAAGTTATTTGAGCGTATCGTCCGGCGCGGGAATTTGGGGCCCTCGCATGAGGCTTGGCTCATCAAACGAGATAGTGGTACTGGATTTGAAAAAGAATTAAACTTGCGACAGCAGGGCAAAAAAAATAGGGCCGACCTAAAGACCGAACAGTGATCTTTGGCCGACCCTCAGTAAGCTAAGCACGATATTTGTTAAACACGATTGCGGTTGTGCCTAGCTCTGCCGGATGCTTATATCACTGTTTCGGTCGGTGCGATCCGGTCTTTAGAGGCTATCAAATATCACGGCATTGCCGTGTCTTACTGTACTTCGGCGGCCATTCACTGTTCAGTCACCGAAGCTGGAGGGGAGAAAACTTATCTTATCGCGGTTTCCCGCGGTTTCACTTTACCTGGGCTGGCCTTATGTCACTGTCCGGTCAACCCAGATGGGAGGGGAGAAAACTCTTCACTTTTGAGCTTCTTTAATCGCGGCCCTTTCCGCGTTTGCTCTCTGCTTCGGCTTTGCCATCACTGTCCGGCCCAACCGAAGCTGGAGGGGAGAAAACTTTATCTAATCGCGGTTTTCCGCGGTTTCACTTTACCTGGGTTGCCTTATGTCACTGTCCGGTCAACCCAGATGGGAGGGGAGAAAACTCTTCACTTTTGAATCACGCAGTTGCGTGTTTATTCGCTCTTTGGTGCACTTTTCGCGGCGGGCTTTTGCATCACACGGATCGCCTTGATATCCTGGGAAGTGCTCAGGCCCAGAACCTGCGACAATGTAGCCTTTAAAATTTCGGGACTTGAATCCTCTGTCAGCACAGCCGCAACTCCAAGGCTCCTGGCCGCGATCTCCTGGCTCCTGCTGCCGGACTTGATCACCGCGATGGTGGGCATGTGCGGCTTGGCCATTTTGAAGCCCTTGAGAAATTGTCCGTCGGCCATGTCAGGGAGATCCCAGTGGCTTATTACCGAATCGATCTTCTCATTACGCAGGCACTTGATCGCGTCGGACCCGGTCTGCATATTGATTATCCTTATCGGTAAGCCCGAAAGGCCGGCGTTTGTCTCATCGCTGCCGACCGTCAATACATTCGCTTCCACAAGAAGGATCATTCAATTTCCCTTACACTCTTTTTCGCTTATTAACTTTTCGTAAGTACTAATAACAACGGCTGTGCCAGCAGGAAATTTTTTTGGATGAATTTTTTAAGTTCAACACCTGCAAGCACTTACGTTCACACAAATTCGTCACCCATTGCCCTGACACAGCTTGGCCATCAGCGACCATAATGGCCGTTTTTTTGCAAACCCTCCCGCTAAGTAGTTTTCCAAAAATCGACTTACAAACGAACCAGCCAAAATGGTACAACCATCCATTTGGGCCGATTTTTATTCACCACACTCCCCCACCCCCGGTTTATCACTTCTTTTTTTTGAAAATTCATACTACAATTCCACATCGACTGTTTTTTCCAGTTTTGAATTTGTTTGTCGTTTTTGAATATTTGAATTTGTTTCGTGCTTCGAGCTTCGTGCTTAGGATTTTTTGGATTGGGGAACTATGTCTGATTTGACCATGCTTTCGCGATGGCAGTTCGCGATCACAGTCGGATTTCATTTCGTTTTTGTAAGTATCAGTCTCGGAATGGTCTGGCTGCTCTTCGCCTCTGAATCTTTGGGATTTTTCAAAAACGCGCCCGACTGGAAACGACTTTCCAAATTCTTCGCCAGGCTCTTCATCATCACGTTTGCATTTGGAGCAGCCACAGGCGTGGTAATGGAATTTCAGTTCGGCACCAATTGGGCCAGGTTCAGTGATTTCAGCGGCGATGTATTCGGGCCGCCATTAGCAATAGAAACAATGACGGCATTCTTTCTCGAATCCGTTTTCATAGGACTCTATATCTTCGGGCGTGGCCGCGTCGGCCCCAGGGTGCATCTGTTTTCAGCTTTCATGGTGGCTCTCGGCGCAACGATATCCGCCTTCTGGATCATTGTAGCAAATTCATGGATGCAAACCCCCGCGGGATATGCCCTGGACCACGGCAAAGTGATCCTGACCGATTTTTATGCCTCCATTTTCAATCCATCCACCTTGCCGCGATTTTTCCACACTGTATTTGGCCTGATGATCGCCGGTTCGCTTTTCGTCGCCGGCATCGGCGCATATTTCATATTGCGTAAGATCGACAAACCTGTGGGAATCAGGGCGGTAAAACTCGGCCTGGCATTTGGCGTAATATGTTCCATACTTGAACTTTTCCCATTTGGCCACTGGAGCATCATGCAGGTTGCCCATACCCAGCCGGAAAAATTCGCCACTTTTGAAGCTATCGAAAAGACCCAGGCCCGCCAGCCGTTCGTAATTTTCGGCATGCCCATCACCACACCGCCCGAATCACGGCTCAAATGCCTTATATGCATACCTTCGCTGCTGAGCCTGGTTACTTTCGGCTCTACTGAATCCGTTATCCGGGGCTTGGATAGTTATAAACCCCAAGACCTCCCCCCGTTTGCCCTGACATTCAGTACATTTCACCTAATGGTCTACCTAGGCCTCCTTTTTATTGCGTTTACGGCCTGGGGGATATGGAAATGGTACAGGAGCAAGCTCGAAGAAAGCCGTTTTTACATGATGGGCCTGCTTCTCTTTATACCTTTGCCGCTAGTTGCGATCCAGCTTGGCTGGATAACCGCCGAAGTCGGCCGCCAGCCCTGGATCATTTACGGTGTAATGCGTACAACCGACGCCTCCAGTGCGAATGTCGCCTCGGCAACAGTCGGACTTTCGCTTTCATCTATCATAATCCTGTATTCGATATTGGGCCTGGTTTACACCGGCATAATGACCTATCTCGTAAAGCGCGGCCCAGACAAGGAATAATATATGGATCTCAACACAATATCTTACGCGATACTTGGAGCGATGCTTGCCCTCTATGTCATTCTTGACGGCTACGACCTGGGCATCGGGATACTGCATCTTTTTACACGCGATGAATCCAAGCGGCTTGCGTATCTCAACATGGTCGGGCCATACTGGGATGGCCATGAGGTCTGGCTTATTTCCTTCGGAGGCGTCTTATTCGCGGCATTTCCGCACGTCTACGCCGTTTTAGTAAGCGTATTCTACCTGGAATTTTTCGCACTGCTCCTTGCAATCATTCTCCGTAACGTCGCCATCGAACTTCGCAACAAGCACCACAGCCCCCTTTGGCACCGCACCTGCGATTACTGCTTCTCCGTCGGCTCACTGCTCACTGCCCTGCTCCTTGGCGTAATGGGAGGCAACTGGCTCCTTGGCATGCCCATCGACCAGCATGGCAATATTTATTCAAAAACAGCTTCGGTATTCAGCATCTTTTCCGTGCTCACAGGTGTTGCTGGCGTAACTCTTCTATGTATGCACGGCTCTCTCTTCGCTTCATTCAAGGCGCAAAAAGAAAACATACTCCACAGCCGTCAGCTGTCCAAAACATCCATCTGGATATGGTCCGCCAATCTGCTGATATTGATAATACTTGAATTGCTCCTGGTTCAAAAACAAGGCCCCCAGTGGGCTAATAACCACCCCCTGCTGGCATCAATTATCCTGGCCTTCATCACGGCCGCTTTCGCCTATATTCCGTTTGCAGCTTATAAGGATCGACCTCTTCGGGCTTTTACCGCATCAAGCCTGGTTCTCGCATCAGTCCTTGCGATCATGTCGCTGCAGATGTTCCCAAACCTGGTGTTCTCAAGAATTACTCCCTCCGCTAGCCTCACTGGCTATAATAGCGCCTCAGGCCCGTACACGATGAAAGTTGTGCTCGTATGCGCGGCGATATTTCTGCCGCTGGCCCTGCTCTACAATTTTTACGTCTACTACATGCTTGAAGCCAAACCCGCAAAAGGCAAACCTTCGCTTTACTGACAGCGTCGTAACATTTTAGCCAACTACGCAAATTTACCAGCCCCTGATGGCAATCGGCGGTTTGTGCGATATATCCCCCAATATTCTTCACTGTTTTCGTGGCACGATCTAGCGAAGCTAGGCCGTGTTCTTTGCTTTACTTCTTCAGCCCTGCAGGGGCTAAATTCGATAGCCCAGGGTAAGCGAAGCGCAGCCCTGGGTCACCCATCCGATCCAAAACAAGCCCTGTAAGGGCGAGATAAACCTTTTCTATAAAGCGAAGTCAAATTTCTATAAAAACCACCTCGTGTGACTTCAGCGGCCCGGGATTTATTATTTCAGTTTCCCCAAGCCAACCCCTGCCGGCAGCCTCATGTATGTGCCCGCAAAGGCAGTACCTGGGCTTATATTTTTCAATGAAAGCCGTAATCGCCTTCGAACCCACATGTATCCCCGGCCCTACAAGATCGGCAAATGTCCCGTATGGCGGCTCGTGCGTTACAAGCACGAGTTTTTCCCCGCCGCACTGGGCTATTATGCTCTCCAGCCGCACGGTAAAATCTTTTTCAAATATCTCGTATGGCGTATGCGATGGGCACGGAAGCGAACCTCCCACACCCGCAAAAGCCACCCCGTCTCTCACCTTGCACCTGCTGTCCAGGCTGATCTTGTTTTCCACCAGGTATCGCCCGGCGTCAAGCGTGTCGCAATTGCCCGGCACAGCTAGTATGTTTTCGTTGTATATCCGCAGTTCACCGATTACCTTGGCCGCATCCGCATAATCGCCGAAATTAGTGACATCGCCGCAAACTACGACCAAGTCCGCCTCAACCAGTTCCGGCCCAACAACGCCAAGCCTTTCGGTATTGCCGTGAATATCTGTCAAAACTGCGATTTTCATTCTAAACCTCCAATCCGAAAAGTATATACACTCGACCGATAAACTCAAGGCTTTTTGCCGACCCCGCCCCTGTATTTGGTATAGCTATTTAAGCCCTTTTATGTTAAACTGCCGTAATATTTTAACGGCTTAATTCTGAATGATCGTATATGCACAAAGATGAAATTAGCATAATTTACTCCGACAGTGACATTATCGTGATAAATAAACCCAGCGGGTTTTCAGTCACAAAAGACCGCTCCGGCGAGCCGGAATTGATGTTCACCCTTGCCGCCCAGCTTGGTGCGAATAAGGGCGAACTGCTGCTCGTCCACCGTCTTGATAAGGACACCAGCGGCGTTATGATCCTGGCACGCAACACCGCCGCCCAGCGAACTTTCAGCGAATATTTCAGCAAAAATCAGGTAAAAAAAACCTATCTGGCCCTGGTTAGAGGCGGTGGCACTCAGGATTCCGGCACAATAGATGCCCCCATCGGCCCGGATAAAAGAGACGACCGTTTCATGCGCATCGACCACAGTAAAAACGGCAAGAACGCGGTAACAAACTGGCAGATACTCGCCGATTTCGGCGCCGCTGCACTTGTCGCCGTACGACCATTGACAGGCCGAACCCACCAGATACGAGTCCACATGCCCGCCGCCGGTATGCCCCTCGTTGTAGATCCGCTCTACGGTTCAGGCGAAGGACTTATGCTTTCCGAGTTCAAACACAATTACCGCCTTGGCAAGTTCCAGGAGGAAAAGCCCCTTATCGAACGCCTCACCCTCCACGCCTACCAGATTGAAATTCCCCAGCCTCAGCCCGAAAGCAGGCCCCAGGTTTTCGTGGCGGGACTTGACAAAAAATTCGCCGCTGCCGTCAAAATGCTCACCAAGCACAATCCTCGCCACGACGAAGCCTTCAAAGATCCTTCTGTCTTTGAAAAAATAATCAACGCACAAACTATCTGATCTGGAATAACATGAATATAATAGCTGTCGATATAGGCAATACAAATATTTCAATGGGCCTTTTCATAGACGGTGTCGAAAGACGCATCGAAACCACCTCCGGCGACAACACCGAATTGATCACTGAAGTGATCACCGCCCAGTGGGAAGAAATACCCATGCTCGAATCCGCAATACAGCCAACCCGCAACGGCGTCATCGTCGTCAGTTCCGTCAAACCCGATTGGACCGAATCCATCCGCGCCATGGCAATGGAAAATTTTTCTTCAAAGATCATGCTCATCGGAAAAGATATCCCCCTGCCGATTGATGTAGCCGTAGATGAACCCGCAAAAGTCGGCACCGATCGCGTCGTAGCCGCCGCCGCCGCATACGCGGTTGTCGAACAGGCCGTTGTCATAGCCGATTTCGGCAGCGCCATAACAATAGATCTTGTCGACGATAAAGGCGTTTTCCAGGGCGGCATAATCGCACCCGGCCTCAAACTCGGTGCCCGCGCACTCCACGAATACACCGCCAAGCTGCCCCTTGTAAAGCCGAAACGGCCGGAAGGTTCATGGGGATCCAACACCGAATGCGCCATCCAGTGCGGCCTCCACTACGCAGCCGTGGGCTTATTGAACGAAGTCGTTCGCCGCTACGCCGAAAAGCTCGGCACTTGGCCCTTCACCATCGTAACAGGCGGCGATGGCGCACAGATACACGAAGATTGCGATTTCGTCGACAGGTTTGTGCCTTATCTTACTATCAAAGGCATCGCGTTGACATTCACACAATATCTTGAAGGCAAGGATAAAGAATAGAATTGCCGGGCTTTAAATGGTAACCCTCGCCGCACAAATGACCGCCAGCCACCCCTCCGCCATCGCGGCCATTTGCCTGATGGGTCCCGATGCCCATCGTATCGTAACATCCATCTTCAAACCCGCAAATCCCTCTGCAATCCTCCAACCCTCCGCTATTGTCCTCGGCAATATAATTGAAAATGACACCGTGATCGACGAAGTAGTCGTTGCCTGCGAAAATGACAACCTGTTCTTTATCGATTGCCACGGCAATTCGCTCATAATCGAAAATATCTGCCGCCTAGCCGCCCGCGCCGGCGCAACCCTCACCGACCCCAGCCACGTCATATCAGAACTATCTAAATCCCACAACGCCGATTCAGTAACCATCGAAGCCAGACTCGCTCAACTCAAAACCCAAACCGTTGCCGGATACAAACTCATAAATAACCAGCCTCAACTAGGCCTTGGCCCCCTGCTTAAAACATTGCAAGATTCAACCGACCTCGATTCAATTCGCTCAACTGTTTTAAATGTCCTAAATGACTCGGCCAAGGCAAATTATATTATCCACGGCTGCCGCATCGTTCTAGCGGGCCCGCCCAACAGCGGCAAAAGCACTCTGCTAAACGCCCTTTGCGGCCGCCCCGCCAGCATCGTCTCTGAAATTGCCGGCACCACCCGCGATTATGTAACCGACACCTGCTCTTTTGGCCCCCTCTGTGCCGAACTCGTCGATACCGCCGGCATCGACATCACGCTGACAGGCGAAAACATCGACCGCCAGGCACAAGATTTCTCTAAACGCATGATCGATCAAGCCGACCTGGTCATTTTTGTTACCGACGCCGCTAAACCCCACACGCACCCTGCCGTCCTCGCCGGTAAAACTGTAATCCACATTTTCAACAAGATCGATCTGCTCAAAAACGCGCCGCCAGCAGGTCTCGCAATAAGCGCAAAAACCGGCCAGGGACTAGGCCTCCTCACCGATGCGATTCTCAGCACGTTGAAAATAAAAAATTTCGATTTACAAACACCCGTATGCTTCACAAACCGGCAAAAACGGCTTTTTGACGACCTCCGGGCCTGCCATTCCCTGCCCCACGCAAAACAAATCATTACAGAGTTGCTTTGTGGCACGGTCTAGCGAAGCTAGGCCGTGTTCTCGTTTAGCCCCAGGCTCGTCCTGGGGGTTTCATCCACACACCATAGTTCCGTCTCGATTGTGTTCTTCTCTTGTAGCACGGTCTAGCGAAGCTAGGCCGTGTTCTCGTTTAGCCCCAGGCTCGTCCTGGGGGTTTCATCCACACACCATAGTTCCGTCTCGATTGTGTTCTTCTCTTG
>Ga0079306_1000571_pt1 | contig 32652 bp, 20 predicted proteins | sample Methanotroph_Enr_FD_79181 | JGI IMG/M metagenome (GOLD analysis project Ga0079306, IMG submission 79181) | Enriched soil microbial communities from Old Woman Creek wetland in Ohio, USA - Methanotroph_Enrichment_5 | ecosystem: Environmental > Terrestrial > Soil > Wetlands | place: USA: Ohio... | reverse complement strand
GCCTGGACCAACAGCAGGCTACGGTTGAAAATTACTGGAATCAGCGATGACGACATTATCGTAGCCCGCGAACGCGTTCCGGATTTTAAAGAGTGGCTCGACAGGTAGAAAAATTCATTTTAAAAATCAATTTTTCCACGAAATGCAACTGTTTTATTCAGCAGGTTTGTTCCCTCAAAACAGTATTGGAAATCGTTGGTGTTGTTTCTGATTATTTTAATCGTGTCGCCAGGCATGGTTTCCTTCATGAAATTGACAGATATCCTCTTGGGAAAGTTCTTGTAGTGGAAATCAACCGGGAAAGTATCCATCATCCAGTCAATATACCGTGTTGATGTAACGTGCCTGTTCAGATCAATATCAAAATAACCTGATTTGATGCTGAACTCATCGCCGTCATGAGTAGACGCGAGTTTTTCAGGAGCCTCATTGATACCGTGCTTTTCTTTAAGATGAACGAACAACTCTGCATGTAATCCATTGATGACCTTGGGCTTTTTTGTTTCCGCATCAATAGCCAGCCAGCCTGAAGTAGCGCGTGCAATAATATTCTGTTCTGTATCTCTGAGAATAAAATCACGCATATAAAGTAAGCCTTCAATTGTCTTTGGCCAGGTTTCGACTTCTGTTTCCTGGTGCCATTTCAGAGGATTGTAGATTTCAATCGTTAACCGGCTGAGTACCCAGAAAAGCTGCTGTTCTTTCAGTCCTTTGAATCCAAATCCCAGGCTTTCGGCTGAGTTTATGGCGGATTGTATCAAGAGGTTAACCAAAGCCCCGGCCCGGATCCGGGTAAACATATCGGTATCGGCCGAAGTAATTTTATAACAGGAATAAAGCGTGAGATCGTCTTCACTAAGTTCGTTCATCATTGATATACTTAAAATGAGTAAGAAAAGAATGATCCGGCTCATAACCGGAACATTCTTTTCAGGTTTGTTGCTTTAATAGATATACTTGTCCGGTAAAAGTAATTATTTTAACAGTACAAACGATGCTTCCAGCCCGCTTGCCGAGTTTGTCCCTACAAATACTTTAAAATCACCCGGTTCAGCTTTGAATTGCAGGCTGCTGTTATAGAAAGCCAGGTCAGCCGGTGTGATAGTGAAATTAAGGGTACGGCTTTCCCCGGCTTTCAGGAATACCTTTTGAAATCCTTTCAACTCTTTTACCGGGCGTGTGATACTTCCAACCAGGTCGCGGATGTATAACTGGGCTACCTCGGAGCCGTCATATTTTCCTGTATTGGTAAGCTTTACAGAGATATTCAAAGTTCCGTTGGCTGCTATTTTCTGTTTGTCGAGTTTCAGGTCCGAGTAATTGAAAGTAGTATAACTGAGGCCATATCCAAAGGGATAAAGCGGGTCGTTTGAAACATCCAGGTAATTTGAACGGAACTTTGTGAACCATTTTCCTTCAGCCAGGGGTCGGCCGGTGTTTTTATGATTATAGTAAATGGGTACCTGTCCGATATTCTGCGGAAACGTTGCAGTAAGTTTTCCCGAAGGATTTACCTTGCCCAACAGCACATCAGCAATGGCATTGCCGGCTTCACTTCCGGCAAACCAAACATTCAGTATCGCAGGCACATTTTTGCTTTCCCACGATAAGTCGAGCGGCCTGCCTGTAAAAAGAACTAAGACAACCGGTTTTCCGGTAGCCAGCAATGCTTTTAGCAATGCAACCTGGTTTACCGGAATTTTAATATTTGACCTGCTTGATGATTCTCCGCTCATTTCGGCCGATTCGCCGACAGCCGCCACAATTACATCCGATTTTGCAGCAATGGCAACGGCTTCGTCCATCAATTGCTGAGGAGTGCGGTTATCCCGGTAGGTAGGTTTACCAAATACACTGATCCTTGCATCCATGAGTGAATCGTCAACAATATTTGCCCCTTTTGCATATAACAGTGTAGCCTCACTGCCCAAAGCATCTTTCATTCCCTGGAGCAAAGAGGATGATTTCTTAAAATCAACAGCAACACTCCAGGTTCCCGGCATGTTTTCCTTGTTATCAGCTAAGGGGCCGATCAAAGCAATGGTTCCTTTTTTTTGAATCGGAAGAATTTGTTTTTCATTCTTTAACAGTACAAATGTCTGTGCAGCTATTTCGCGGGCAGCCTGGAGATGTTCCGGTGTGAATATTTCGGTTTTTGCACGGTTTGCGTCACAATACCTGTATGGGTCACTAAACAATCCTAATTTGTACTTGGCTTCGAGTATCCTTCGGCAAGCCTGGTCAATTTCGGACATGGTAACCTTGCCTTCAGTAAGGGATTTCTTTAATGTGGTCAGAAAACCTTCGCCCACCATATCCATATCAATACCGGCTTTAAGTGCCAGTGCCGAAACTTGCTGCAGGTCGCCCATCCCATGGTCGATCATTTCATTTATAGCCGTATAATCGGTTACTACAAATCCCTTAAACCCCCATTGCCTGCGAAGCAGGTCGGTCATTAACCATTTATTGCCGGTTGCCGGTATACCGTCGATTTCATTAAAGGAACTCATAACACTTCCTGCACCCGCATCAATCGCAGCTTTGTACGGGGGCAAATATTCATTATACATCCTGAGGCGGCTCATATCGGTTGTATTATAATCGCGGCCTGCCTCGGCAGCGCCATAAAGGGCAAAATGTTTTACACAGGCCATAATGGTATTGTTTTTACTCAGATCATCACCCTGATAACCTTTTACCATCGCTTTTGCAATCTGAGAACCCAGGTAGGCATCCTCGCCGGAACCTTCGGCAATTCTTCCCCAGCGTGGGTCGCGGGCAATATCTACCATAGGTGAAAATGTCCAGCAAATTCCATCAGCACTGGCTTCAACAGCAGCAATGCGGGCGGATTTTTCAATCAGGGGCATGTCCCAGCTACAAGATAAACCCAGAGGGATAGGGAATGCTGTTTCATATCCATGTATGACGTCCATCCCAAAAATCAACGGAATTTTAAGGCGGCTTTCTTCAACAGCTACTTTCTGGACATCGCGGATCTTTGCTTCCGATTTTATATTAAACAAACCACCTACTTTGCCTTCCCTGATTTTCTTTCCGATATCAGAACTGGCTGACTGACCGGTAGTAATATCACCGGCTCCCGGCAGATTTAATTGCCCAAGTTTCTCATCAAGGGTCATTTTTTTTATCAGCGCATCAACGAAGACTTTCATCTTCTGCTCTTCAGAAGAGGACTTTTTCTGTGCAAAAGCCATTACACTGCTGAGTATCAGAATGCCTGATATAAAGATTAATTTTTGTTTCATTTGGATTAAATTTTAATAGTTATCTCTTTTTTTTTCAACCCGGTGACAATTTTCAATTCGATTACTTGATGTGGTAACATGCTTAGGCTATTCTTTTTCTCTTTTGGTTTCATCATCGAGCTTTTTTAACCCGTTTTTTATATCAGGTATTTGCATGAATAACTTCCAGAGTAAGCCTGTGCGATAATTCTCGATCATCACCGTCATGGGTGCCTGGTTAAGCCCCATGTAAATTTCCGAACACCAGTTATTGGTCAGATCAAATGCATCTCTGAAACCATATTCACCCCACAGGAATTTACCATAGTTGAAATAATAATTCTTCAAGGCTTTCATGGATTCCTCCGGTGTATAAGGGAAAGAACTGATTGCCCCGGTTGGTGCAATCTTTCCGTGATCCTGCATGGGCACAGGTTCATCAGCAGAATACTGAAATGGTCCATCGCTTGCTGTGAGCCCCCAGGCATTTTCGCCATAACCTTTGAAATGTTTGGGGTTTAGTACACAATACCTGTAATTTATTTTTGCAATATTCTGATTATTTTTGAAATAGTTGGTGTACTTATCCGTGATAAAATGCGGATCGTAACCCATATACGAATAATGGGTGAAAAACAGCGGGCCGCCGTTGGAAACGCCAACATCAAGTTTGATTCCAAAATAAGTATTGGCATTGGTGTACATGGATCCATCTTTTGTTTGCCCCCAGGCTGAGCGGTATTTCACGCCGGTACTGTCCTGGTTGGCCCAGCCACTGTAATACATGCTGGCTGGCACCGGGTGTGTGGGCGAAGCAATGGCCAGAAGATAGGTGACCATCGTTTCATTCCATCCTATCAGAGTATGATTGATCACCCATCCCTGGTCGGGTGACCAATGCCAGTACAGAAATTTACTTTCAGGATATTGGCGGAACCAATCCCATTCAACCTTTTCCCATATAGCAGTGATTTTATTCCGGATGAGTTGTTCCTTTGAATTATCGCCCGAGAAGTACTGTCTTGCGGCCAGCAATCCTTCCATTAAAAAAGAAGTCTCAACCAGGTCGGCTCCGTTATCTCTATGGCCAAAAAACGGTACTGCTTTACCGGTCGGGCCATTCATAAAGTGGGGATACACTCCATGAAAAGTTTCTGCTTTCTCCAGGAAATTTACAATTTGTACAAACCGGGCCACCGATTCTTCCCTGGTAATAAATTTCCTTTCCGTACCGACAATCAAAGCCATAATTCCAAAACCGGAAGCACCTGTTGCTATAATATTTTGCCTGCCCGGGATATTTTCTTTTGCCATCCCGCTGCCGGATTCTGCGCCTTCCCAATAATAACGGAAAGAGGCTTCCTGCACCATGGTAAGTAATTCATTATCGGTCATTGGTTTTGTAGAAGCGGTGGCAGGAGGTGACAAATAAGTCTCTTCGTACTTGTTGTTCAGGAATGCAATCTTATAAAAATACTTTTTTCCTGTTTCACCCGTGAAATCGGTATAACGGTTAATGTAATTCTGTTGAACGCCCACCGGTAAGTATTCTTTCCCATTAACAGAGCGGTATATTTTCACTAAATGAATATCACTATCGATGATCTTTTTCCATGTAATATCCACATGCATTGCATAACCAGTGGCTGCAGCAATTACAGGCGTTTCGGAAATTGTCCTGGAATAATCAGTTGGTATAAATTCAATATCATCAATATAAATCGTATTCTCTCCTTTATCTTTTCCGTTTTTCGGGGAAAATGCAATAGCAATGATATTTTCAGATTTATAAATATCGAAACCTTTTATTACAGCCAAAGGTATAATTACCCGTTGCCATTCATTTATTTTTCCTGGAGGAATTGAAAACATGGATGTAAAACTGCTGTCTTTTCTCATCAGTTGAACACTTGGTAACTCGTTTGTCGAAGTATAGAAGATCCAGAAAGACAAGAATGATGCTTTTTTGAAATGATCCATGCCCCTTTTTTGCTGATGGAAGATTAATGCCTGCCATTTTCCACCTCTTGCGTTTTTGTATTTTAATTCCAATGCATTGCCCGGGGTGTGAAATTGGTTTTCGCTGACAGGAAGCCTGTTATTTATATTTCCGATAGATGAGCCGCCGCTGCTTGTGGTATGGCTGAAAAAATAATTGCCATCCATAACGCTGTTAGTGAAGAAATTATAATCGTACGGATACTCTTGTGCATATGACACCAGAGAAATCAATAAATAATAAACAAGCAACCTGATTCTGACCATAGACCTGTTTTTTACCTTGTATTATTATTTATTTCTTCAACCAGGGGCTTTGAAACCCAAGTTTTCTTAGCCCGTTCTGTATATCAGGAATTTGCATGAATATCTTCCATAACAATCCAGTCCGGTAGTTTTCGATCATCACCACGATGGGTCCCTGGTCGATAGCCAGGTTACTCTTAGCATACCAGTTATGCGACTCGCTGAACCCATCGACAAACCCATATTTGCTCCAGATTTTGTCTCCCAGATCGTAATAAAAGTGCCTGAGCGCCTGCATCGAATATTCCGCTGTATATGGGAACGACGAGAGTGCTGCTGTTGGTTGAATCACCCCTAAATCTACTTCAGGGCAATGCGCCACATACCCTTTATAACTATCGCCGGCTGTTAATCCCCAGCAATTTTCGCCGTAGCCGGTATATTTTTTTGGATTATCAATACAATAGGCCCTGTTGATCAGTGTGTGGTTTAGGGTTTGTTCCTTGTAATCAATCCCCATTGAATCAATCAACCCATTGGGGTCGATTCCCATAAATGTGTAATGTTCGAAGAACAATGGACCTCCCATATCGTAATTTCCTAACGGGAGTTTAAAGCCATAATACGATTTGCCGTTCCTGAAACCTTCACTGGCAACCCAACCGTAGTTATAAACCTCCTTTGAAATGGCATGGCGTGGTGATGAAGCCGCCATAATATAGGTTATCAGGCATTCATTCCAGCCCGTGATCGGGAAATTCATATCAAAATCATTGTTGGGACTCCAGTGCCAGTATAATTTATTCTCACCGTTGGTATGCCAGTTCCAGTTGGCCGCATTCCACATCTGATCAACCCTTTTACGCAGATACTTTTCTCTGGGAAGGTCCTTGTTAAAATATTCTCGGGCACATAAGAATCCCATCAGCAGGTATGAAGTTTCCACCAAATCGGCACCATCATCCAGACGGTCGAATTTTATGGTTTTCCCGGTCCGGCCATTCATAAAATGCGGATAAATACCGTGATAACAATCGGCATTAATAAGAAAATCAGCTATTTGTATTAAACGTTTTACCGCGGAATCGCGCGTCACCCAACCCCTGTTGACAGCAACAATGGTACTCATAATTCCAAAGCCTGTTCCACCTATGGCACAGGCGTCAGGGCCAAAAACCGTTTTGCTGAAATTAGGTTCATCCCATGCCTCGTTAATATAATCCCAATAATGTTCGGCCAACACCGAGTTACTTCGCTCCCTGGCCAATCCGCTGACCGGATGTCCAAAATTCCAGAAATACCGGAAGGTCTGGCGCTGAATGATATCAAGCAAAGCAGAATCGGATAATCCTTTCACAATGTCCACAACCGGAATAGAATTGCTGATTGCGGCAGTGGTTTTAGGGTTCTTTTGCGCCAGAACCGGTATGCAGAATACTACTAACAGGATTAAGTTCGTAATCTTTTTAACCATAATCAGTCAGATTGTGAGGGTATCTTCCTATTGATCAATTGACGGACTTTTGAAATCAAGTTTCTTTAGTCCCTGCTTAACTTCGGGGCAGCTCATAAATAATTTCCAAAGCAATCCGCTTCTGTAATTTTCGATCATCACAACCTCCGGTCCCTGGTCGATAGCAAGGTATTGTTTCGGGTACCAGTTGTACTGCTCACTGAAAGCATCGTAGAATCCATATTCGCCCCAGATTTTATCCCCCAGATCATAATAAAAATGCTTTAAAGCATCCATGGAATATTCAGGAGTGTAAGGAAAGGATGAAATTGCGGCTGTGGGAGTAATTACGCCCAGGTCATTTTCCATCCCCGGGGCATGGCCGGCATAAAAATTCACGGAGTAGCTGGCAGTTAATCCCCAGCAGTTCTTGCCATAGCCTTTGAAATGTTTTGGATTTTCGATACACCATTGCCTGTTGATCAGTGTCTGGTTCTTGTTGTGTTCCCAGTAATTGGCATATTCATCACTCAGGTTGCGCGGATCGAGACCCAGGTAGGAGTAATGCGCCCAGAATAGTGGTCCACCATATTCAGGAGCGCCATTGTGCTTCAATGTTAGTGTGTAGCCATATTTGGTCGTATTCCCTTTAATGGCGCCGTTCCTTGCCCAGCCTTTGTGGTATGCTGCAGCCTGCACCGGATGAGTAGGAGAGGAGGCCGCCAGCACATACATGATCAGGCATTCGTTATACCCTTCGACAGGAAAATTCATCGCAAAACCATAGTTGGGCGACCAGTGCCAGTAGATCACATCTTTGCCTTGTGTGAACCATTGAAAATCAACTTCTCGCCACAGTTTATCGATTTCATCAGCAAGTTTCTTTTCGCGCGGATTTCCATCTTTAAAATATTGACGCACGGCAAGTAAACCCTGGAGCAAATAGGAAGTTTCAACCAGGTCAGCTCCATCATCTTTAGTACCGAAAGGTCTTACTTTCCCGGTTTCACCATTCAGCCAGTGTGGCCAGGCGCCATGGAAACGATCCGCTTTGGCCAGGAAACTGATGTTCTTCTCAAACCGGGCTAAACCTTCTTCCCTGGTAATAAATCCCCTTTCAATCCCGGACAGGATGGCCATAAACCCAAAGCCTGAGCCTCCAGTGGTAACAATGTTCTTGTCATTTTCGGGATATACATCGTTGGTATTAATCCGTTCGCACGCCATACCTGAAACCGGCTCGGCACCATCCCAGAAATACCGGAAAGTCTGGTGTTGCACCAGTGTCAGCAGCGAGTCGTCCGGCAATTTTTTCCTCTGAGCATCTTTCATCATTGTTTGTGCGCTGTTGGTGCACGACAGAAAGGCGAATAAAATGACTAAAGCAATGATCAACCTGTTTTTCATAGTTGTTTTTATCTAAAATTAATCAACACGGATTGTGTTACTTTTTTCGGAAACTCCGTTTTCGTTCAGGGCTTCGATAGCAAAATAGTAAACGGTTCCTTTATCCATTCCCCTGAAATCATAATTGGTGGCAGAATTTACAGTAATGCAGTTATACAGTTTGCCCGGTTCAACACCATAATAAATATTATATCCATAGGAATCACCGGTTTTTTGCCAGCTGATAATTGCATTACGGGTATCTTGTTTTTGCCTGTTTACAGTAAACCCTTTAACAACAGCCGGTTTCACACCATTCCCTGTTCCGAATACGCGCAACCCACTGATGGCAAAATAACCGGAGGCCATATGTATGTTTACCAACTTCAGGTAGCGCGTGGTAACCGGTTTTATAAGTTCAACATAGTCGTGCGGAGTGTCTTTGTCGTTATAGCTTTTATCAACCAGTAATGTCCAGTTTATACCATCTGTTGAATGGAAAATCTTGTACTGGTGGTATAAATCCATGGCTTTGCCATGCTGATTGCTTTTATGATCGGCATAATTTACCTGGAGGGCATATACCTGTTTTTCGCCTCCCAGGTCTACCTGCAGCCATTCTCCCGGTTTGGCCGAAGAGGCACTCCACCAGGTTGAAATATCTTCGTCAAAAGCATTTTCGGGTTTGTAAATACTGTCGACCGATGAAGCTGTTGTGTTTTTATTAAATGAAAGTAACATCCAGCCGGTGAAGCGACCTCTGGAATGATCGGAGACGCCCGTTGGTAAAGTCAATGGGTAATCGCCAAAAGCTGTATTGCAATACATTACGTCCTGCATATCGAATCCGGCCGGGTATAATGCAATCCGTCTTTCGAATTTATATTTAACGGATAGCATACATGTAGCAACATGCCAGTAATTTCCATAATTATCATGAAAAGTACCGCCATGACCGGCACCTTTGATAAAGCCACCGGGTTTATAGGATACCGGGTTGTGTTTCTGATAGACAAAAGGTCCCAGTGGCTTATCCGAAACCCAGGTTCCATCGGCGTATACTTTAAATTCGGTTCCGGGAGCGCCGTACTGAAGATAATATTTTTTATTGTGTTTGTTCATCCAGGCGCCTTCAATAAAATTACCCCAGGCAGGCGCCGGATCATCGTTGTTGTATCCAAAGCGTTCCCATCCGTGAATCTCTGGCTGCAGACCGACTAACTCTTTGATACCACCTACTGCTTTTTGTTTTCCGAGGATGTCTATGGAAGTATATACCTCTTCATATAAACTTTGATCCCCTTTTGGTAAAAATGTTTTGCGGTCGAGTTCAACTCCCTTTACCGGGAGTGTTCCGCTGGATCCGTAATAAAGATAGAGCCTGTTGTCATCATCCAGAAACAGACATGGATCCCATGCCGGCAGACGGGAAGCATCCGTCAAATGTTGCCACCGGCCTGCTTTTGGATTGGTAGTAAACCAGATCGGTAGGCTTTCGTAGGTTGAGCCCATGAGTACCAGTGTATCGCCCAATAATACTGTGGAAGGTGCACATAAATCGTCCTGGTCAGGATTCCGCTGAAAGGCGGAATATACAAAATGCCATTCACCGAGGTCTTTCGACCAATAGAACCCCGATTGATTGCTGCAAAAAAGGTAATATTCATTTTTATATTGGACAATCAAAGGATCGGCAGTTGATCGGAAGGGTGTTTTCCTGGAGTTGTTGTTAAAATATTCAAAGGTGTAATCGATATTCATTGGGTTACAATACGTATGTGCACTCTGAACAGGGTCGAACCATTCCGTGCGGTATTTTTGCAGATCCTGGGCATCCAGCCTGATAGTGCATAGAAGGATCAACGAAAGTAAAAAATGTTTTTCCATAATGAAATTCATTCTTATTTCTGGTAGGTGAAACCCAATTTTGTTAATCCGGCCTGCACTTCGGGTGCCGACATGAAAAGATTCCAGATGAGCCCGGTACGATAGTTTTCGATCATAACTACCTGCGGGCCCTGGTCAATGGCTAATGTTGAACTGGCCCACCAGTTGCGGCTGACATCAAATGCATCATAAAATCCATACTCTCCCCATAAATGATCGCCAACTATATAGTAAAAGTACCGTATGGCATTCATGGATTGTTCCGGGGCGTATGGAAGAGATGATACTGCGGCAGTGGGTGCAATAACTCCCCTGTCATTGGTGGGTTCACTTACACCATATCCATCGGATAAATCGCTTGCAGTAAGACCCCAGCAGAAAGCATTGTAATTCGGGTATTTTAAAGGATTCAGTGCGCAGTGTTTCCAGTTGATCAGCGAATGATTCACATTTTGTGTCCAGTAATTTGCATAGGCATCTGATAAATGCCGCGGATCGAGCCCGAGAAAAGAATAATGGGCAAAAAACAAAGGTCCTCCATAGTCGTATCCCACCGGTAACACATACCCATAAAAAGACTTGCCGTTCCTTATCCCGCCACTGCGGGCAAATCCCTGTTGATAAGCAACTGCGGGTATTGTATGTGTGGTGGATGAAGCTGCCATAACATAAGTGATAAGTGTCTCATTATAGCCTTCAATTCTGAAATTCATATCCCAGGCATAATCAGGTGACCAATGCCAGTAGAGTACATTTTGCCCGCCACGGGTGTACCAATCCCATTCCACGCCATTATAAAGTGCGGTGATCCTGTCAGCCAGGTTTTTTTCAACCGGAACCGAAGGATTAAGGTATTGGCGCATTGCGATTAGTCCCTGGACCATAAAGGCTGTCTCCACCAGGTCGCCGCCATCATCTTTTTGGCTGAAAGGAATAACTTTGCCGGTATTGCCATCAATCCAATGCGGCCAGGCCCCGTGAAAACGGTCGCAGGTTTCAAGGAAATGTATAATGGTTTCGAGACGGGTAATTCCTTCCGTACGGGTGATAAAACCCCGATCCATCCCAACTATCAGTGCCATAACACCAAATCCTGAACCTCCTGTTGTTACAATGTTTCCGGAAGTATTCCGTTCGCGTGCCATGCCACTTGCAGGATGGGCAAAATCATAGAAATAACGGAAAGTTTGATGTTGTATCTGCGTTAATAATTCATCATCACTGATCAAAGGGAATTTCAGCGATGAATCTAAAGCAGTAGTGAACCAGTTGTTAAATCCTTCGTATTTATTTCCGGCTTTCGACCTGAGTGAGGAAGATATGGCAAAATAATAAGTTGAATAACCCTGCAACGTGCCGGAGCTCTGCAGTAGGATAGTTTGATCGGAGTTACTGAGTGAAATATGATAGACTGCATTTCCTGACAAGGTAAACTTTGATTGTATATTAGTAGTGTCAACAGGCTCTGAAAATCCGAGCATAAGTATTGAACCTTGCACTGGCACATTATATGCATGCATGGGTGTCATGAAATTCTGGCTGTTCAGGGTTATTGTTTTTAATGTAAAGTCACCACTAAGTGTAGTAAACACGAATTCAGCTCCTGCAAAAGTTTCGCCTTTGCTGCCCTTGAGATATTTTGTTATACTCAGTGTATACTTCTGTTTAGCATTTAAATCCCTGAATGTTTTAACAATAACGGTTTTATAGCCATCGGCAAACCTGAAATAGATGTCAGGAACAAGCATGTTATTATTATCCTTGATCTGAATATTATTTTGAACGCTGTTGCTGTCAACGGCACCTGAAAACCCGATTAAAAAGTCTTCGCTGATTGGAACATCTGCCGTTTCAGACGAATTATTGAGTTCCTTGCCTCCGGCTGAACATGATAATAGTTCTAGTTTGCCGACTGCTACAGTAGTATCTTTTTTGCAAGCCCAGCTGAGAGTGAGCAACAACATGAACGCAAGCAGTAAAAGAAGGGATGACTTCATTTTCGGATGTTATTATTGAAATTGTACATCGGTATAGATGTTTCCGGAGTGCAATTAATGATGAAGTTATTGAAAACTCACGGGCGTGAATCTGAATACAAGCAATATTGATGAGTTGAGTAAAAGTAAGTAAGAAAGAGGGAAGTGATGTATCAAATCCCCCTTTCTAATCCAAACACTATCAATCAACTCTATTTTATTTTGCAGAATACATTTGCAGAACTTCATCAGCTGTGAGCGCTCTGTTAAAGAACCGCAACTCATCAAGTGAACTCAGGTCAGAAAAATGATTCCATTCAGTAAAACGGGGAACTCCTGACATGATAGTCAGCAGATTACAGCCAGTCCAGTCAATCGGTGTAAGAACCGCATCACGAGCCTTAACACCGTTTATGTAGATGGTACTTTTGGTTCCTGAAATGGTAAATGCCAGTTGCACCCATCCGCTGGTCGCAGGAGTGATAAATCCTCCGTCATTCCAGCTTTCAAGCGTACCACCTTCTCCAACGTTAACTTTGACTTGTTGAGATGTTGCGCTGCCTTCCCTGAAAAACCTGAAACCACTGGTGCGATTGTTCTGAATCAAAGGATATTTGGGATTTAACGAATCTTCACGTGATATAATCAGAATTCCTGCCCTGTCAGGAACCGGATTAATCTTCATCCAGAATACGGCACTAAACTCTTTTGTTTTAATCAGATTTGTTGTTGGGAATGTCAAATACGCATCAGTTGCGCCGGCGTAAGCTTTCCCTTTTTTACCATCAACAAAAGATGGGGAACCAACCACCGTGGCTGAAGTGTTACTGATTTGCTCAATAACATCGCCGTCGAAAGGCATATAGAAAATTTCACCGTCATAAATTGGATGGTATGGAGTTGTTTTCTGAAAATGAACAGTTGCTGATGCGGTTTTCCCTGCAAGGTCAGTAGCCGTTACGGTAAGGGCATGGACACCATCTGTAACTCCATCGTAAATATATTCTTCAACAGCCCGGCGATAATCTTTGAAACTACTGAACGATGCAATCTGGGTACCGTCCATTTGCACAACAATAGATGCAAGTTCAATGTCATCTGCTGCTTCAAGTTGAATCTTGACCGGAACCTTCTGTGCTTCATCTCTTATTATAGTGACATCGGTAGGGTAGTTGATTTTAACAACCGGTGCCGCTGTATCAGGTCCGGGTGCAACTTTAGAGATAGGGTCAATGCCTTTTTGGCAACCAGCTGCAAAAAGTAGAATCATTGCCAGGATGAGTATTTTATCTAGAATTTTCATATTTTTTTGAGTTAAGTTTGACTAAATAAGCTATTTCTGTTTGAGAATCGGCAGTAAATCCACCTGGGCTTGCGGGTAGGGAAGGAATTCTTTATCCATTGAAAATGTTCTTCCGTCGTAGCTAAGGTCAGCGGTTCTTCCAAGCCTTACCATATCATAGAAACGGATACCCCATTCCATAGCAAGTTCAGCGAATTTTTCGTCCATTACCTGTGCGTTGGTAACACCTGTAAGAGTGCCTAAGCCGGCCCTGGTTCGGACGGCATTGACTGCATCATCAGCTGATCCGGCTGTTCCCGTAGCATTCTGTGTTAATGCTTCAGCATACATTAAAAGCACTTCGGCATACCTGATACAAATCATGTTCTGGTTAGTGCCATAATCTGTACGGCCGGGTGTGAGCTGGTCGGAAGGTAGGTAATGTTTTCCGCTGGCAAACATGGCACGGGCATAATCGTTGATAATATCTCCTGATGGAGTAGTATTTGACACCCATGCCGGCAGTGTTGCAAAAGCAGGATCCTTCTTAATTTCAGTTATACCGCGATTGGTAAACAGAACACTGGTTTGTAAACGGGTTACTTCCCCTCTGCCAAGCATAAACTTGATATACTTGAGGCTGGGTTCAAAAAATCCCCATCCGTCACCGGACCCTGCAACCTTAGGAGTCCATCCTTGCGGGCCAAAGAAAGCATAAAGATAACCATAGTTATCACCCGATCCCTGACCAAGGTCGGAGTATTGCATCTCGAGAAGGTTTTCACTGTTGAGTTTGCCTTTTAACTTGAAAAGGTTATAGAAATCAGGTTCCAAAGTAAATTTCGCCGACTTAATAATTTCACCGGTAGCATCAGCCACTTTCTGGTAATTTTTTAATTCAAGATTTGCCATTGCCTTTATTGCCAAAGCTGTGTATTTAGTCACACCACCGGGAATATCTGTGCGCTGGTTAGGCCTCATATCCAAGAGGTATGGCAGTGCCTCATCTATCTGGTCTGAAACATGCTGCATCACCTGGTCTTTGGTTGAGAGGGGGGCAACATAAAGCGTTGTCGGGTCCGGATCTATTGGAATAAGGATTGGCCCCCATATCCGTGATAACGTGAACAGCCAATAGGCGCGTAACACTTTTACTTCGGCTATGTATTGGTCGGCAAGTGCCTTGTTCCCGGCATATTGCTTATATAACTCTAATTGTTGTATGGCAGAATTGGCATTGGTAATTTTAATATAATGGTTCTGCCAAACTGAATTATACATCCAATAGTCTTTATTGTACCTGAAGTTATCGGTTTCGGCAAAATCCTGCTGGTCGCCCAGACCGCCTGCATTTACATCATCGCCCCGCACGGATATGAGTGGATAATTTTCCCATTCCGTGGCACTTAATTTTACATATATACCAATAAGTGGCTTTATCATATCACTTGTTTTGGTATAATCGGTGCCTCCGGTATAGATTTTGTTTTCGGCAGGCTCGTCTAATTGCTTTTTGCATCCGGTAGCAACTATAAACGCTGCTGCAAGTATTACAAATGGTAAGTATATGGATTTACGTTTCATTTTGATTTCGTGTTAGCGGTTAAAATTTAACATTCAGACCAACAGTGTACGTTGCCGGTACAGGATAGGTTTGGGAATCAACTCCATTAGCTACTTCAGGGGTGAAACCGTGGTATTTGAATATAGTTAATGGTCTGTCGGCAGTAAAAGATATTTTGGTTTCAGGGAAGTTGGCGCCAAAAAGTTTTTTGTCTTTTATTTTATACCCTACCTGTATGTTTTGAATCCTGAAAAAGGAACCATCTTCAACAAAGAAGTCGCTCATTTTTTGATTCCATCCTTTTCTCCGTCCGGCTGATGATGGGTATTTGTCCGAGGTGCCATCTCCATGCCAACGGTTGATGGCCAGGTCAGCATCCATATTTTGATCAGGCGTCCAGATTACTTCGCCACGTTTACGGTTCAGTACTTTGTTACCCGATTGGCCGTACATATTGGCTGAGAAATCGAAATTGCCATACGTAAGACCTATATTGATTCCATACATCACGTTAGGGAAATAGGATCCCAGGTTAACCCTGTCGTCATCATTAATCTTACCGTCCCCATTTGTATCCTTATATCTTAAATCACCGGGAACCAATCCGTTTGTTACCGCAAAGGAATCAGCATTTATTTGAGCCTGGTTCTGGTACACGCCTGCCACTTGCATGCCAAAGAAAGACATTAAGGGTTCACCAACTTTGGAGCGTTGCCTGAATTCTGCTGTTCCCCCATCTATATAAGGTTGCCCGTAAAGGTCGACAACTTTATTTTTCAATGTCGAAATATTCCCCCCGATAGTATAGCTTAATTTTGATGTAATATTATCACTCCAGTTCAGTGAAAGTTCAATACCTGAATTCTGTATTTCTCCTGCATTCTTTATTATTATATCCCTGGTTCCAGGAACAGAGACAGGAATAACAGCATTTTTCGTGTTGCGGACAAAATAATCCAGGTCGGCTGTAAGTTTATCTTTTAAAAACCGGGCTGTTATACCAATATTGGTTTCTTCGGTAAGCTCCCATTTGAGTGAAGAAAAAGTGGAGTTGGATATTGTTCCGGAATATACAACCCCGCCCAATGGCCATTTTACAACATTTGATGTTAGTGCTCCGACACTGGCCTGTACATAATTATTACCCAGCCTGCCCCAACTGCCACGTAACTTGAGGTAAGAAACAACGTTGTTATTTTTCAGGAAATTTTCTTCGCTTAATACCCATCCGGCACCCAGGGTAGGATAATATCCCCATTTTTCCTGGTATTTTGAACTTCCGTCGGCACGATAAGTAGCATACAGAAGGTATTTGTTCGCGTAATTGTATGCTATCCTGCCAAAATAGGAAAATCCATATTGCCTGTACCCGTCGTCACCCACACCTGCTGCAGGGACTGTGCCCGATTGGGTAATATACCAGGATTGTTCCGGGGATATGGGGAAATCCACTCCCTGGGCCTTCAGCATCTGGTAACCATCATCACGGTAAGATGTACCCGCCATCACAGTGAAATTGTGTTTGTCAATTTCTTTGGTAAATGTGAGTACATTATCCCAGATATGATCTGAGTAGGTTGAGAATGTTTTGATCAGGTTAGCATTTGGATTCTGGAAGCTGTTACCAATGAAATAAGGAAGGTTTATAACCCGTTGTTCGAGAGAAGTATAACTATGATTGTAGGTAGTTTTGAATGTCAGTGTTTTGGGTATAATGTTAAACTCCATGTAGAAATTAGCCAATACCTTATTTATTTTTGTCCGGTCGGTATTGTACTCTAGCGTTGGAAAAGGATTTTGCCCGCTCCTGTACCCGAGATCCTGTGCATTGGAATATTTAACAGGATATGCCAAAACGTTGGAATAGTCATAAACCGGTAAAATAGGAACTGCAAAATATGCCTGGTCCCAGGCTCCGCCTTGTTCCGCATATTTTACTGCATTACTGAGCACTACATTTCCACCAACCGTCAGCCATTTATTAGCTTTGATATCGATTTTAGCTCTGAGGTTGAAACGCTGGTATTCATTTTTCATGTCCAGGATACCTTGTTGCGAGAAGTAATTTGCCCCTATTGAATATTTTGCTTTGGAACCTCCTCCCCCCACATTAAAGCTGTGGTTCTGAATTTGGGCCGGGCGCAGGATTTCTTTATACCAATCCGTATTCACATCAGGAACATTGGGGTTTATCCTGCTTCTGCCAAACCGCTGCATGGCGTTATTCACAAACGATATATCAGGAGCTGAACCTGATTCCATCGCCATAGTTGTGAATTGTTCAGCATTAGCCATTTTTACAACGTTTTGTGCCACCTGGTAGCCACCGTAACCCTCGTAGCTTATTTCAGTTTTTTGGTCATAGTTGCCTGACTTGGTTTCGATCAAAACGACACCGCTTGCCGCCTTCACACCAAAAATTGCTAAAGCCGAGGCGTCTTTCAGTACTGAAATGGATGTAATATCTGATGGATTGAGGAAATCAATATTATCAAAGAACATACCATCAACAACATAAAGAGGCGATTCGTTGCTTACACCGGGGAAATAACCGATACCCCGTATCCGTATGGTTGACGAATTACCCGGGCCACCATTGGCAACTACCTGCAAACCTGCCACTTTCCCCTGAAGGGCTTGCATAGGCTGTGAAGAAGGTGTCTTAACAAGGTCCCCCGATTTTACAGTGGTAATAGCAGAAGTCAGGTCTTTTACTTTAGTTGTACCATACCCTACAACAACCACTGCATCAAGTGTGGTCCTCATTGCAGTGAGTTGGATAGTCAAAGTCTTCTGTTCACCTACGGTAATTTCTTTGGATTCGTAGCCGATAAAGGATATGACAAGGATGTTTTCAGATGGGGATAGTGAAAGTGTAAATTTACCATCAATCCCTGTTAATGCTCCTTTAGTTGTTCCTTTAATAAGTACTGAGGTACCCGGCAAGGTTTCATTGGTCTGGCTGTCGGTAACAATACCACTTATAGTACGTTGCTGCGCCCATGATGCATTGCTAAAAAGCAGTAACATGATTGCCAGATACAAGGGTCTGAATTTGAGTAAAATTTGTTTCATGACATTGAATTTGGTTTGGTTTTGGTTGATGTTTTTAAATTATTCATAAAATACATTGCTGAGGCAAACGTTTGAATAAATTATATAACAAATAAAAAGCAAATTCAGGCAAAACAGATATAAAAAGATTCATCACTATTACTTCATCCCGTTTGACAGCCAATAGCATGCCTATACATCATTACTACAACCACTGCATGAGGTTACATAAGTATCAGGGATACAAATATATGAAATTTTAAGCGATTTAGGAAATGTAACTTGTCATACCTCGGAAAAACTGATTTGAGAAAGTAAAATTCCAACTGATAGCTTCCGGATACGAATTAATATTTAGTAATATTGCGATGAAAGTAAGAATTATTAAAAAGAATTTCGGTTTTGATATATCAATCCATTTTAAAAAGTTTTGAACCCGTTAATCTTTAACTTACTCAAACATCGCAGATGGTTTATATTTTAGTTTAAAGTGTTTAAGGGTCACTGCATTTGGAACGAAAAGCGGGAGCAGATAAACAGATTGGAATTCAAGACAATAAAAAATCCTGGTAGAATTTTCACTGTACGTCATTTTTCAAACTTACTTTCAATCAATCGTAAAGAATCAAGCAAATAAATATATCGTTATCTGTGTATTATAATCTTTAAATTTGCTAAATGTTTTCCGATACATATGCTGAAAAATTATAATATATGAATTCGATTTACAAAAAATATGTAAACAGATTAATTGGCCTTTGCCTTTGGTTCTTATTGGTTTCGACGACTGTAAAAGCACAGGAACAGGGAAAATATTTCGGGAAAAAGCACTATACAAAAACTGCACTCCCCGTTTTTTCAGAAGTAAAAAAGCAGCTTCCAAACCCCATATTCGATCAGGACAGCAACTTTATAAATGGTTATTGGAAAGCATGGGAACTGGCGTTCCGCAATTTCTATGAACCCACACCCGAAAACGGTTTTGTTTCTCAATACATTGATGCCGCTTTCAACGCCAATACATTTTTATGGGATGGTTGTTTCATGACTATGTTCTGCAATTATGCCTATCCATTGGTACCGGGAATAAGTACACTGGATAATTTTTACGCCAAACAGCATGAAACAGGTGAAATCTGCCGCGAAATTGTAAGGTCGAATGGCAAGGATTACGCGCCCTGGGTCAATATAGAAAACAAACCGTTGTTCAGCAGATTCGGCAATGAGTATGGCGGTAAACCAGGTAGTATACTATATACCGGCAGGGAAATTCCAAAACCAAATCCTGTGCTCACACTCGATGCACTTAATCATCCCATACTTGCATGGGCGGAACTGGAGAGCTACAAGGTTACCGGCAATAAAAAACGTCTGAATTTGGTTTATGATCCATTGGTGTATTATTACAGAGCTTTAAAGAAATACCTGCTTCAGGGCAACGGGCTCTATATGACCGATTGGGCCGGAATGGACAACTCTCCCCGGAACAGTTTTATTGAAGGCGGTGGCACAGCGGTTGATATTTCAGCTGAAATGGTTCTGTTTGCAAGAAACCTTTCTGAGATAGCCTCGATTTTGAAGAAGAAAAAAGAGACGAAATTTTACCAGAAGGAAGCCACAGAATTATCTGTGATCATTAATCAGAAAATGTGGAATCCACAGGAATCTTTTTATGATGATCTCACACTTACCGGCAAATTTGTACCGGTAAAAACGATTGGTTCATTCTGGATATTGCTGGGTCAGGTTGCCACAAAACAGCAAGCCGGCATGTTGGTAAAAGAACTTAATAATCCATCCACATTTAACCGGAAACACCGGGTTCCGACTCTGGCCGCCGACCAGGAGAAATTCGATCCTTTGGGTGGTTACTGGCGCGGAAGTATATGGGCACCAACCAATACTATGGTCATCCGGGGATTGGAAAAATATGGTTATGATTCTCTGGCATATGTAATTGCAATGAACCACCTGGAAAATGTAACCGGCATTTTTGTACAAACGGGTACAATATGGGAAAACTATGCTGCTGATTCCCTGGTTCAGGGCAACCAGGCCAAAAACGATTTTGTAGGATGGAGTGGGATTGCGCCTATCATGTATTTCATTGAATATGCAATCGGTCTGAAACCTGATGCCGGAAACAATACATTGGTCTGGAATATTCACAGCACCCAAAGATGCGGAATGGAAAACTTCAGGTTCAACTCACATCTTACTTCTTTAACCGCAGAACCTTCAGGCAATCATCTGAAAATAAAAGTAATTTCTGATGGCAGTTATCATTTGGTGGTAAATTATCATGGGACAACCAAAACGACAAGGATTCATACCGGAGAGAATATCGTTACAGTAAAAACGGACCATTAACCTGAAACCGTTGACTCAAAACAGATCAGAATTGCATAATATATTCCACCAGGTTATCATCTGATGTAAGCGAAAGCCTTTTCCGGAGCCTGTACCTTCGGATTTCAACACCTCGGATACTGATATTGAGCAGCGGTGCAATCTCTTTCGATGCAAGGTTTAGCCGGAGGTATGCGCAAAGCTTCAGATCACTTTGGGTCAGCTCAGGAAAGGATTGCTTCAAGCGTTTGAAAAAGTTTTCGTGCGCCTGGTCGAACAGGGCCTCAAATATCTCCCAGTCGTTATCGTTAGATATATTTTTGTCGATCAGTGTGGTTAACCGCTGCAGGTAGCGTGCAGGATAGCGGGGGCCAAGTTCTGCTTTCTGTTTCTCCAGTTCATTCTTAATTTCGATCAGAACTTCGTTTTTCCGGATAATTGATAGAGTAGAATCTGCAAGTTGCATGTTTTTATGTGATATTTCGGATTGCAGCTTTTCATTATGAAGTTTCATGATCTCTTTTTCAGAGTTTTGTTTTTCAGCATTCCGTTTTTCATCAGCAATCATATGCAGACGGTTGTGATGTTTTGCCAGGCGTTTTCTGTAAAAATACTGGCTTACAAGGATTCCGCTCAGCCCTATCAGCAAATATATCAAGGTCGCTAAAATGGAAGCATACCATGCAGGTTTAACCTTAAAAGTGAATATTACCGGCTCTGTAATTGTACCATTGGAAGTTAAGGTCCGGACTTTAAACGAGTATTTCCCCACAGGCAAACGTGTGTATCTGGCCTCAGCAATTCCTGACCATTTGCTCCAGTCGCCGTCAATGCCTTCAAGTTTAAATTGATATAGTTTTCGTGAACAGGGATTTTGAAGTGTTGAAAATGAAATGGCAATATTGTTATAAGCGTTTCGTAAAGAAATCGGGCTTTTTGAGAGATCAATATTCAGCAGATCTCCTGCTGCATTCCTGCAGACAAAATCACGGATAACCAATTCTGAACCCCTGGATTCTGTTTGTGAAACAACATCTTTTTTTAGAATAGCAAATCCATTATCCAGGCAGATCAGGTGCAGGTTTTCAGTCAACGGAACTATGTTTTCATAATTATCAACCAATGAAATGGAATACTGGTTAAAAATCAGCCGGTACAACATTACCGGATTGTTTTCATTCAAACTGAAAAGTGCAGCCTCACTTTTGGTGGCAAACCAATACTTGTTTTCATTTATGGAGGCAATGGCTACGGCTGATTCAAACCCCTGCAGCCTGCTATTGAGATCAGTGAAGGGAATTATTTTATGCTTCAGGTCATCCCAGGTAAAAAGCTTTTCCCCGTCTGAAAAAACGACCCTGTTGGCAATTTTAAAGACTTTAATACTGGTATTTGCAGAAAGCCCGTCTTTTTGATCAAAGAATTGATTTTCAACTACTTTATCAAGAGATTCAGATAAGCGAAGCCGATATAAACCTTTTACTGAATGGCCGATCCAGATATTCCCAAGATGATCGGTTTCGATAAAACGGGCCGGCTCCAGGAAACCCTCAACCTGATGACTGTATGTCCAGGATCTTCCTGACTTTTTATAGATAACCAAACTGGTATAAGTGCTTTGTATCAGATATTCCACACCTTTATGCAGAATTTTCTGCAGCATATACCCTCCGCTTACCGTAGAGATTTGTTTCAGGGAATTGTGCTCAATTATGTAAGTACCATTGGTGTGGCCGCAGAATAAGGTGCCATCTATTACCTTGAGTTGCCACACCTGGCCCTGGGAATTTGGGAGAAATCCTTTATAAGTAAATTGGTCCCCGTTCTTTAAGTAAGTAAAAATACCACGGTTAGTGCCTATGTATAAAGTGTTCTCATTCAGCACTGCAGTGTATACCGCGCCTAAAGCTTCGTTACTCCCGGTATAAATATCCACAGGGTTATTGAGCGATACATTGTCGATGCCATTATCGAGGCCTACCCATATGCTTTGATCGTTATCATTACAAAGTGAAAGTATAGTATTATTCTGCAGATCTTTCTCGCTGTACAAATGATTTAAAACATTGCCATCGGTATCAAGAACAAACAGACCTTTAACAATGGTACCGAAAACAATTTTATTGCCAAAGACTATCCCGTTGTTAATCTGGAACTCTTTCAGGAATGAATTGGCAGGCACATCCCATGGCCTGATCCCGTTTTTATCGAGAACATAAACGCCTTTTGAAGATGTGCCAATCAGAAATGATCCCTCTTTATAAGGAAGTATACTTTTTATCTCGGTTCCGTGAAGCAAGCTGCTTTGAAGGATGTTGACCAACTTGTCGTTTATAACTTCATACAAATCGCCTTGTACAGCATGAGCGAAAAGACGGTTGCCGGCTTTGAGCAGAAAAACGACGGAACCAGGAAGATCTATAGGTTTCACTGTATGCTGATCATATACAAAAAGACAGGAGAATCCCTGGAAATAAACCTTATTCCGGAATTGAACGATTTTCCATATTTCGTGATTATGAAGGTTAAAATCTTTTAACAGGGGTACCAGGGACGTATACTTCAATCCCTTCGATAAATCTTGGGTCCAGTAACCAAATTCTTCGTTTGATCCAGTATAAATTCTGTTGTCGGCACTAACCATAACTGAACGCACGATAGTACGCGAAGGCAAGGGGTACACTTTCCACCGGATACCGTCGTATTTCATAAGGCCGTCATTATTGGCAGCATAAACAAAGCCCTGTTTATCCATGTCAATCGACCAATTCTGGCTTCCGGCAGAATATTGACTTCGGCTGTAATGGGTAACCAGGCAGGAAGATTGTGCTTCGGAAACCTTAGAAAAGCCAAACAGAAGTGAAAAAAGCAAAAATAAAATAAAGATGTCTTTCATCCCGGGAGCGGGTCTTTGTTGGAGTTGAGCCAGAGTGCGGATAAAATTAAACTATTTCCGGTTGATACAAATAATTCCGTAGAAATAATAAGGATCAGTAAAGGGCTGCTGAAAAACATTTTATAAAAAAGCCTCCTAATAAAGGTTGTGGCTATCAGGATTAATGAACGACTGATTTCCTATCCTTTCTTCCTGCGGATACGTTCTTTTTCCAGCAGGACGAGTTCACGACCGGTTTGGCCGGCAATGGAAGTATTTTCCTCGGCACGGCGGATCAGATAGGGCAGAATATTACGCACAGGGCCGTATGGAATGTACTTGGTAACGTTATAGCCTTCATCCGCAAGATTAAAGCTGATGTGATCACTCATCCCGTAAAGTTGTGAAAACCATATCTTGTTTTCATTCCGTGCAAGCCCTTGCTTTTCCATAAGCCCGGTAAGCAAACGATTGCTTTTTTCGTTATGCGAACCGTTAAAGACTGAAATCCGGTCGAGGTGAGCTACCGAAAAAGCAATGCCATCGTCATAATTCTGATCAGTAGCTGCTTTGTCGGGCTGAATAGGTGATGGATATCCTTTTTCGGCAGCACGCAAGCGCTCTTTTTCCATATAAGCGCCACGAACGAATTTCATGCCCAGGTAATAATTCCCGGTTTCGGCTTTTATCAGTGCTTCTTTCAGAAAGGCAAGCCGGTCGATCCTATACATCTGTAATGTATTGTAAACAATGGCCTTCTGCTTGTTGTATTTCTCCATCATTTCAGTAACTACCTGGTCAACAAATGGCTGGTACCAGGAATCTTCTGCATCTATCATGATGGGTATGTCGTTTTCAAAGGCCGTTTTACAAAGTTTCTCCACGCTGTCCTTAAAAAACTGTATTGCTTTGGCTGTTTCACCCTCGGGCGCTCCATTTTCGGAAGCTAGCGTAAGAACTTCCTGTGAAGCTAAAGCAGTAGGTTTAAATACTGAGAACGGGATATCCGGGTGTTTGGATGCATGAACCACCGAGCGAAGGGTTTCGTCGAGGGTACGTTGCATGGTTTCCTGGTCTTTACCTCCTTCAACCGAATAATCGAGAATGGATTTTACCTTGAATTTACTCAGTAATTTAACTGTTTTTTCACATTCTTCAAGGGTTTCGCCTCCGACAAAATGTTTGTAAAGAGTTGGTTTTATAGCCCATGCGATAGGTAAATGCATGTTTAATGCAAAATAAGTGAGCATTTTCCCGGCTTTAACAAGTCCAGGATTCGCAATGGTACTGAAAAGCATACGGGCCCGTGACAGATCAGAATTGCTCTTGTAACGGAACGCAATCTCAGTATTTTCAAATGAAAGCATATAATAATTTTAGTGATGCAAATGTATAAACCTTTTTATATGTGAAGGTGATGTGTCGGGTTTAATGTCAATTTATTTTTTATCTTTATTTTACTTCACTAAAGGTTTGGTAATAAAAAGGGTATTCGGAAATTCAGGATAAATGGATACAAATTGTCTGGTCAGAACCTCATTCGCTGGAAGCTAATAACAGAATGCACTTCCCCTATCCGGGAAAGTCAGTTTGTTTCATGAAAAACGATGATGTGATTAACGTGATAGGTGAAAATTATTCTTGTCCCCTGTCTTTCATAAAGTTGATAGTGTTACCAGAAGAAATTCCGGCCTGGTTGGGATATGAACTTTTTTTACAATTCTCCCAGCTGGAAATTCTTTACCTTTGCAGTGATTTTACGCCGGTTTAAATTTATAACATACTGGTTATGAATTAAATAAATACAAGTATTGTTAGCGGTTGTGCATTGTTGAATACAGGAAGCACGAGGTTCTGAACTGAAACCGAACGATGGGTCTTAAACTCTGGTTGTATTCAGGAAAATGATTTCAGTGGGCGGAGCTTACCGGGGAGTAATTTTAAAGTTAAACAATAACAGGCTTTTCGCATCTCAATTTAATAATAATTCAGTATCTTTAGGAGCATGAACATTTCAAACTCTATTTATTCAGGTGTCGAAGGCTGGTCACGCTTGCAGGAAGTGATTCTTGAATACAGTAATTCAGGGATTTATTTGCTGGTTGACGAAAACACGCGGGAACTTTGTTTGCCCCTGCTTAAGGAAAAATGTTCCGGTCTTGATGAAGCCATAGTTATTGAATTGCATAGTGGCGAATCAAATAAAACTATTTCGGGCATCGAAAAAGTGTGGTTAGCCCTGGTTGCCGGTAAAGCTGTCCGAAATTCCTTGATGATTTGTCTTGGTGGAGGTGTAATTACAGATATCGGGGGGTTTTCTGCAGCCACTTTTAAAAGGGGCATGAATTTTATTCATATTCCAACTACTTTACTGGCGATGGTTGATGCAGCATTGGGTGGAAAAACCGGTGTAAACCTGAATTCAGTCAAGAATCAGGTTGGTGTTTACGCCCCTCCCAAAGCAGTATTTATTTTTACCGAATTTCTGGACACTTTGCCTGCAAGGCAAAAGTTATCGGGTTATGCTGAAATGTTGAAGCATGCCATGATTGACAGTGAAACCCATTTTGAAAAACTGTTAGTACTAAACTCGCCGGAAAAGGTTTGTAATGAAATAACCATTCTGGAATCGGCTGCGGTGAAAATGCAAATAGTTAACAAGGATTCAACAGAAAAAGGTTTACGGAAGGTACTTAATTTCGGGCATACTATCGGACATGCCATCGAATCATATTCTCAGAAACATGACGCCAGCCCGCTTCTGCATGGTGAAGCCATTGCCATCGGCCTGATTTGCGAAAGCTTCATCTCGATGCGGATGTTCGGAATGGATGGAAATGATTTGAAACGACTGGCAAACCTGGTGAGCTGGCAATTCCCGCATTACCGGTTCAAAGACCGGCCTGCAGATGAGCTTCTGTCGTTCATGACCCACGATAAAAAGAATGCCAGCGTTTCGCAATTGAATTTTTCCCTGATCCGCAAAATCGGGGAGCCCGTCTACGATCAATATCCCGGAGAAAAACTCATTCTCGAAAGCCTCCATTTTTATATTAACCTGGAAGTTGGGTTTTTTGTATAGGAATCGAAATGGCATACTGTTTTGTGCAGAAAAGTGCTGCAACATTATATCAGAAAGTAGGATACAGAGCAAAGACCTTTAAGTGTTACAAGGTTCAGCGCGATAATTCATTGCTCCTTTCCAACAATTATACTTGCATAGGCCTTATCTGGTGGCCTAATATTGTTAAATTTGCATTTTATGCTCCGGGTAAAATATTTCTGAATGCGGCATATACTAAATCATAACAATAGTATTGATTGTACCGTTACCTTACCATTTAGTAAGAGTATCATCAACAGATTACTGGTTATTCATCATCTCTCAGGTGGAAATTCGATAAATCGCCCGACTTCCGGTTCGTCTGATACCGTTGTCATGGAGAATCTACTGCGGAAAATAAGCACCCAAAACATCAATTCAGAAAGATTTACTGAAATCAATGTTGGCAACGCAGGTACGGTGATGCGTTTCCTCACTGCAGTGCTAGCTGTAACTCCCGGTAAATGGCTGATTACCGGCACCGAACGTATGCAGCAGCGGCCTGTTCAGCCACTTACGGATGCGTTACAAAAACTTGGGGCTGAGTTAGCTTTTACAAACATTAATGGTTTCCCTCCTGTTTTAATCAATGGAAATCCGCAATTAAAAGGTGGAACCGTCCAGTTGAATGCGGGTATCTCCAGCCAGTTTATCAGTGCGTTAATGATGCTTGGCCCGGTTTTGAAGGGTGGGATTGGTATTGAATTGATGGGGAATATCACCTCCGGATCGTACATACGCATGACACAGTCGCTGATGAAAAAAGCAGGAGCAGAGGTGAATATCAAAGGTAACGCAATGGTGATTAAAGAAGGGAAGTACAATGAATTTGATTTTGCTTCAATAGCTGAACCGGATTGGAGTGCGGCAGCCTTCTGGTACCAGGTTGCAGCTTTTGCACCCGAAGTACATATTATTTTGAAAGAATTAAGTTCTGAAAGCGTACAGGGTGATTCGGTATTGCCTGAAATCTATGAAAAACTGGGTGTAAAATCAGCTTTTACCAAAAACGGATTGATGCTTACCAGGTCGGAAAAGCCGGCAGTGAGTGAGTTTGATTACGATTTTACCGAATGCCCCGACCTGGCACAGGCCGTGATTGTAACTTGCGCGGCTTTAGGCATAAAAGGCCGGTTCACCGGGCTGAAAACATTGCGGGTAAAAGAAACCGATCGCATTGAAGCATTGAGAAATGAGCTGACCAAACTCGGCTATGGAGTCGACGTTGTTGGTGATCAGATATTTTTAAGCGGAACAAGGTTTACAGATAAACGCGATCACACTCCTGTTGTTGTACATTGCTATGACGATCACCGTATGGCCATGTCATTTGCCACACTGGCCTTGTTGCGCGAAGAAATTTACCTTGATGACCCGGATGTGGTTAAAAAATCATATCCCGGATTCTGGAAAGATATGGAGATGGCTGGTTTTGAGTATTCTGATCGGAACTGATCTTTAAATGTTCTCAGTAACAAATGCAAAATGTATTGAAGAATACAGAATTTAGAATACAGAATTTAGAATACAGAATGGATGAAAATGAGGTTTGGAAACCCTGAAACCCTGAAACTATAAACATCCGGTTAATAACTTTGTGAAGGCAAACGGCTAAATTTTGATATTTTTGCTTTCGAAACACAATAACGCCCAGATTCATGACGGTAGACCTATTTATTCCTTGCTTTATCGACCAGATTTATCCTGAAACAGGTTTTAATATGGTTAAAATTCTCGAGAAACTCGGTGTTGAGGTGAAATATAACAACCAGCAGACTTGTTGTGGCCAGATGGCTTTCAATAGCGGGTTCTGGGAAGAAGCTAAAACTATTGGGGAGAAGTTTATCCGTGATTTTCCGAATAACCGCTATATCGTTGGCCCTTCTGCATCCTGTGCTGGTTTTGTGCGGAATTATTACGATGAGATGTTCTATAATTCTGCATTGCATATTGAATACCACCAGTTGAAAAAGAATTTCTACGAGTTTACTGATTTTGTAGTTAATGTATTGAAAATTAACGATATAGGAGCCACTTTCGAACATGTGATCACCTATCACGATTCCTGCGCTGCATTACGTGAATATGGCCTGACTGATCAACCCCGCGAATTATTAAAACATGTGCGCGGGCTTGAACTTCGCGAAATGAAGGATACGCATACCTGTTGTGGCTTCGGCGGAACATTCGCCGTGAAACACGAACCGATATCAACTGCAATGGCCGAACAAAAAGTTCTTAATGCCCTCGAAACCGGTGCCGAATACATTGTAAGTACGGATTCATCGTGCCTGATGCACCAGCAGGGTTATATTGACAAGCATAACCTGCCGATAAAAACGATGCATGTTATCGATCTTCTGGCACAGGGCTGGTAGGCTATTATCTTTCAGTCTGATTGATGAACCAACGTGGACCAGGAACGTTGGATACAAAGAAGTCCTAACTGACTGCGCTTTAACAAAACTCCAATTTTACCAATGGAAACTAAATTTGTCCTGCAGATAGCCAACGAACTTGGGGTTCGTGATTTTCAGGTGCTCAATACCATTAACTTATTGAAAGAAGGGGCAACTGTTCCTTTTATTGCACGGTATCGCAAGGAAATGACCGGAAGCTTGGACGAAGTTCAGATAGCTGCCATCCGCGAACGCTATGAAAAGATTATTGAACTCGAAAAACGACGGGAAGCTATCATTTCATCTGTCAGGGAACAAGAGAAACTTTCGCCGGAGTTGGAGAAACTTTTAGTGAGTGCTTCCACCATGAGTGAACTGGAAGATCTCTATCTTCCATATAAACCAAAACGCCGTACCCGCGCCTCTATCGCCCGCGAAAAAGGACTTGAGCCGCTGGCTAAAATCATAATGGCCCAGCAGGAAGTCGATCCTATCCGGAAGGCAAAAGAATTCATCAATCCTGAAAAAGATGTCAGGACTTTTGAAGAGGCCTTAGCCGGGGTCCGGGATATTATCGCTGAATGGGTGAATGAAAATCAGCAAAGCCGTCAGCGGATCAGGAACCATTTCGAGCGATCAGGTGAAATTCTTTCACGGCCGGTTCGTGGTAAGGAACTGGAAGGGATAAAATACGAAACCTATTACGATTGGTCCGAATCGCTGATGAAAGCGCCTTCACACCGCCTGTTGGCTATGTTTCGTGGTGAAAATGAAGGCTTTCTGAAGGTAAGCATTGAACCTGATGAGGAACAAGCCCGGGAATCGTTAAACAGGATATTTGTAAAGTCAGCCAATGAATCCTCGCACCAGGTTGAGGAAGCAGTTAAAGACGCTTATAAACGGCTGCTGCAGCCTTCAATCGAAACGGAATATCGCCAGATGGCAAAAGAAAAGGCTGATAAGGAAGCAATCCGTGTTTTTGCTGAAAATTTAAGGCAATTGCTCATGCTGCCACCTTTAGGACAGAAAACAGTATTGGCAATTGACCCGGGATTTCGCAGTGGTTGTAAACTTGTAATCCTCGATCGCCAGGGCCGTCTCATGCATAACGAAACCATTTATCCACATCCTCCGCAAAGTGAAGTAAAACAATCCGTTGCGAAAATTCAGAATTTAGTTAAAGCATATAAAGTTGAAGCTATAGCTATTGGTAACGGAACTGCCGGAAGGGAAACTGAAAACCTGGTCAGGCGTATTCCTTTTGATACGGATTTAATAGCTTTGATGGTGAATGAAGCCGGTGCCTCGGTATATTCAGCTTCAGCCGTTGCACGTGAAGAGTTCCCTGAATATGATGTTACTGTGCGTGGCTCAGTTTCAATAGGTCGCCGCCTGATGGATCCTCTCTCGGAACTTGTTAAGATTGATCCTAAATCCATTGGTGTCGGGCAATACCAGCATGATGTAAACCAGGCGCTTATGCAAAAAAGCCTTGAATCGGTGGTTGAAAGTTGTGTGAATAAAGTAGGCGTGGAGCTCAATACTGCCAGTAAGCAGTTGCTTACTTATGTGTCGGGCGTTGGACCTGTGCTTGCCGCCAAAATTGTTGAATACCGCGATAAAAACGGGATGTTCAAAACGCGTGAACAGCTGAAAAATGTGCCCCGTTTGGGTGAAAAGGTTTTTGAACAGGCTGCCGGTTTTCTGCGTATCAGGGAATCGGAAAATCCACTCGATGCTAGTGCCGTGCATCCCGAAAGCTATCCGATTGTCACACGTATGGCTAAAAAGGCTGGCTGCACCGTTGCTGATCTGATTAATAGTGAGGATTTGCGTAAGCAAATAAAGTTGGAAGAATTTATTACTGATAAAGTCGGAATGCCTACACTCACAGATATAATGGCCGAACTTTCGAAACCGGGCCGCGATCCGCGCCAGAAATTTGAATTGTTCGAGTTTGATAAAAATGTGAATTCAATGGACGACCTTAAGCCAGGGATGATACTTGATGGCCTGGTCACAAATATCACCAATTTCGGGGCTTTTGTGGATATCGGCGTTCACCAGGATGGACTGATCCATGTAAGCCAGCTGGCTGATAAATATGTGAAAGACCCGAACACTATTGTGAAACTGAATCAAAAAGTCAGGGTGAAAGTCCTGGAAATCGATAAGGATCGCAAAAGGATTCAGCTTACCCTTAAGAATGTTCAGTAATGTAATTATTTCCATTACCTGACTTGCTACATTGATACATTATATCGGCCAGAATTGTTCATGCAATTTTGGTTAAAAATAAAGGGGGCTGTTGAGGCCCCCCTTTGCATTCCAATTATCAATCAATTAAGTTCGGTTAGTATTCTGTAACCAAATCAACACGGCGGTTTTGGGATCTTCCTGCAGCAGTTTTATTATCTGCAATTGGTTTGGTTTCACCATATCCAATGGCGGTTAAGCGCTCTGCCGCAATGCCTTTCCCGATCAGGTATTTTTTCACGGCATCTGCTCTTTGCTGGCTAAGAAGGAGGTTTTTTTCATCACTTCCAACATCGTCAGTATTTCCTTCAATCCTGATTTTCATTTCAGGATATTTATCCAGAATTGGGATCAGTTCATTTAAAGGAGTTTCGGAGATTTTTTTAATAATATCCTTGTTTGTATCAAAATAAATGGCCTTTGCGATCTTTATGATTTGTTCCTTTTCAACAGGAGTGATATCAGGACATCCCTTGTTGGCGATTGTTCCCGGAACTTTAGGACATTTGTCAAGATAATCAGGTATACCATCTTTATCCGTATCTATAGGGCAACCTTCAGCATCTACCTTTACATTTGCCGGCGTATCCGGACATTTATCCAGATAGTCTGCCACCCCATCATTATCTGAATCGACGGGACAGCCTTTTGCATCTACTTTCACACCAGAGGGTGTATTCGGGCATTTATCCAGATAATCGGCCACTCCATCGTTATCTGAGTCAACAGGACAACCTTTTTCATCTACTTTCACACCTGAAGGTGTATTCGGGCATTTATCGAGATAATCGGCCACTCCATCATTATCAGAGTCAACAGGACAACCCATAGCATCAACTTTGACACCTGCCGGGGTGTCCGGACATTTGTCATCAATGTCGGCAACGCCATCGCCATCCTTATCCGGACAACCTTTTAATGCAGCTAACCCAAACACATCCGGGCAACGGTCGTCCACATCAAGAACACCATCTTTATCCCTGTCCTTCACTGTTGTAAAACTATATTTTATACCTGCGTGAGGATGTACATATGCTGCACCAAGCTGGTCAGTTGTGGTGGCATAATCGGCACGGACATACAGCGAAAGATTATTTATAACCTTTAGATCAAATCCCAAACCTGCCTGGGCTTTTAAATCGCCGATCTGATTGAGGTATTGGCCGCCAAATCCAAAATAGAAATAAGGTGTTACTATAGCATCTTCTTTGATAACACTCCCGAGAAATTTGATCTGCCCGTCAAGATCGGCATACCAGAACGTACCATTGGTAATAGCATAATCATGATGTGTTACTTGACTCAGGCTCAGGTAACCTGTGGTTAATTGCATATTTAAGAATCGATTCAGGTAACGGCTTACAGAAACGTCGAAGAGTCCGCCCTGGAATTTCATGTCTTTAAATTGATCTTTCAGCGGCATGCTTACATCACTGAAGCTAGCCCAGTGGACCCCAGCGCCAATTGCCCATGGAAAGTCAGAAGTTTGAGAGTAGGATGGCAATGTCATACCCAGAACAAATAGAATTGCAATGAACTTTTTCATAAAAATTGATTTTAGGTTAATAATTAT
>Ga0079306_1000570_pt1 | contig 32706 bp, 23 predicted proteins | sample Methanotroph_Enr_FD_79181 | JGI IMG/M metagenome (GOLD analysis project Ga0079306, IMG submission 79181) | Enriched soil microbial communities from Old Woman Creek wetland in Ohio, USA - Methanotroph_Enrichment_5 | ecosystem: Environmental > Terrestrial > Soil > Wetlands | place: USA: Ohio... | reverse complement strand
CCGGGGTACACCCAAAACATTAAAACTCCATAATTCTTCTTTATTCAAACCTCGCTGCATGGTGGGCTTCCGTGCAACATGGCTTCATGTTGGGCTGCGCCACACGAAGCCTTATCTATTAGCAGCAGTTTTTATTCCTTCACGATTATATTATATTTTTTAGCTTTAATATCAAATAAATCAAGTTTGTCTATTTTTTTTAATTCAGAATACATCAAAGAAATAAACTTATCACAGTCTGATAAATTATCTGAATTAGTCTTTTCATACATTTGATGGGCAATAAAAATATTTTCAAGTGCATTTTCATAATCTTTTTTAATAAAAAGGATCTTCCCTAAACCAAAATACCCTTCTGGATTATCTTGATAATAATAGATAAAGTCTTTAAAATAATTTTTTGAATTACGATAGTCCCGCAAAAGAGAATATGCGTTAGCAATATTTAAAAGTGCCACCTCACCTTCAGGGAAAATGACTAAAGATTTTTGGTAATATTGTATAGCAATTTCTAAATTATTAAGGTTCCTATATGAAAAAGCTAAATGGTCTAATGCATAAACAAAACTGTTATCGAGGTTTAGGGCTTTCTTAAATTCTATAATTGAATTTTTAAAATCACCTTTGTCCATAAAATCATTACCCTTTTGATAATACGCATTTGCATCTGAATTTCCTGACAATTTGTAATATTTTTGTCTTTTTTCTTCTATTAGCAAATGACGTAGCGTATAACATTGCGAAGGAATAATTTCATAGACTTCCGTTAATGTTGCAACAGCTCCTTGGAATGATTTCAAAAAATTCTGTTCTTCAGTAGAACCATTTGTCATATAATAAGCTGTTGCCTCCGATATACAATCTTTCAAATTGGAATTAAGCGGTTCGTCCGTCTTTAAACTATCAAGACAATTACATGCCTTAGATGCAATTTTTTCAGTAATAGTTTGAGCTTCTAATTTAATTGTCAATAGAAGTCCAACAATAACGAATATAAAAAATCTCATGTTTATTTTATTTTTAAAATTGCTGCTAACTATTAAGTTTGCGTTATCCCCTCTGAATAATTCAATGTCCTTCCACAAATATATATTTTTTTCTGAACAAAATCAGCGCTTGTCAAATATTTTGATAGGTTCGATAATTATTTATTAATGGGCATTATCACAGTAAGTTGCGAGTAATTTTTGGGTGCTCTAGTCGGCAAGAAATTGCTTCTTAGCCGATTTTAAACGGCTACAAACGGTTACAGTCGGATATATGCATTTAATTGCCGGATAAAAGATTGAGCCTGATTTAATTTTGTTTTGAAGTTCACGGGGTCATGAGGAAACTTTAGAAACGTGTTTTTTTTCTTTTTCTTAATACTTCGTGTCTTAGTGACTTGCCCGACAGCGCCCTTATGGCGGGCTTAGTGGCAAAGGGGCGGGCCGAAGGCCCCAATTTTGTGACTTCATTGTTTAACTTAATATTTATGTACTATGAAAAATTCAATTAACAAAGTAGCGATCAGTGGTTTTCTGGGGACTGACCCGGTAGTAAGAAACCTCAAAAGCGGAAAGACGATGGTCAGTATCCGCCTTGGGAGTGTGAGTTTCTACAAAGACAAAACAGGTTCATGGGTTTCCAACACCATCTGGCACCAGGTTGTGCTGTGGAAAGCGCTGAGTGCGGCACTGTCCGATCAGTTAAAAAAAGGTGCCCGCATCGAGGTCGCCGGACGTCTCAACAGCCGCATGTATACCGATCAGGGCGGTCAGCGGCGGTATATGACACAAATTGTGGCTTCGGATATTTCGCTGGCAGGGAATGGGTGAGAGGTGAGAATGGACAATTGATAATTGACAATTGACAATTCAGAGGTGAAAGGAAGTGATGTGATGATGTGATGATGTGATGATGTGATGATGTGGTGATGAATTAGGGATGTGGCGGGAATTGTCGGGGTACGACTTCAAGAAACAGGCTCATCTGCTCTGTCAGGCCGCAGCCTGGGTGTGACCCGTCGTGCCCCGACTCAACCGTTACCGCGACAAGGTTATTTTCCTTCGTGCCTTCGCGTCTTCGTGGCAAGCGCCGCAGGCATAAAATTAAGTCGGGGCACGGCGATTAGTAAATTTTTCTGCCACTGGATTTTTTGAAGCTCAGGGATACCGAAAGTCGTACCCCGACAAAGTAATGGTTTAGTCACGGGGTGACTGCCCGCAAAGCCCCCGCAACAGGCAGTCGCCCCGTGACAAGCCGGCACTGTGCCTCCGTTGCAAGCGCCGAAGGTCTAAATCACCTTCAAAAATGCATCGCATTGAGAATCTTTATATTTCCTTCGTGCCTTAGAGTCTTCGTGGTAAGCGCCGCAGGCCATATAACCTCTTGCCTTGATGGCAAGCGCCGCAGGTATAAAATTAAGTCGGGGCACGACGATTAGTAAATTTTTCTGCCACTGGATTTTTTGAAGCTCAGGGATACGGAAAGTCGTACCCCGACAAAGTAATGGTTTAGTCACGGGGTGACTGCCCTCAAGGCCCCGGCAACAGGCAGTCACCCCGTGACCACCCACCCCTAACTTTCAACATTCCAACTTTCTACTTTCCAACTTTTAACTTTCTACTTTCTAACTTTCTACTTTCCAACTTTCCAACTTTCTAACTTTCCAACTGTATACTTTCCAACTTTCCCCCCGTTTTTCGTACCTTAGCTTTCAAATTTGCAATCGATGGAGAAAATCTGGATCAGGAACGGGATTTTTGTAGATGGTTCCTTCTCTTTTAAAGGAGAGATGATCGTAGCTGGTGGAAAAATTGCCGAAGTGGGAGAGGCCCTGTGCAAACCGGATGGTGAAGTTACCGAACTGGATGCGGGCGGCAATTTCGTGTTTCCCGGGGGACTGGATCCCCATGTGCATCTTGAATTGCCTACACCGGCCGGACCTTCATCCGATGATTTTTTAAGTGGTACCCGCGCCGCCTTATTGGGCGGGACTACCAGCATTATTGATTTTGTGACGCCTTCCAGAGAACAGTCGTTGCCAGATGCCTTCATAGAACGTAAAGCCTTTGCGGAAAAATCGCTGATCGATTACACTTTTCATATGGGGCTGAGCGGATGGCACCCTACGAGCGGTGATGAAATGCGGCAGTGCGTACACGACTACGGAATCAATTCTTTTAAAGCGTATCTCGCATACCGCGCTACCATTGGGGTGGATTACACGGGGTTGGAAAACATTCTGCGCAGCGGACAAAAACTGGATTCCATCATTTGTGTGCACTGCGAAGATGGGTCCCTCATACAAGAATTGCAGGAGAATTTTATAAAACAGGGTTTAACCACGCCCAGATACCATGCGCTGTCGAGACCCCCTATGGCTGAAGTTTCCGCGGTGGAAGAAGTGATTAAGCTGAGTGCAAAAACCGGCTGTGCCGTCTACCTCGTTCATATGAGCGCTGCCGGCTCGGTGACAGCAATCGAAAAAGCCAAGCTCAAAGGATTAAATATCACGGCTGAGACTTGTCCGCAATACCTGTTGCTCGATGAAAGTCTGTACGAACGGCCCCTGCCGGAATCACTGGCGTATATTATGAGTCCGCCGCTCAGGCAGAAAACCGACCGTGACCGCTTATGGCAAGGCTTGCAGCAACAAACAATTGATGTGGTCTCTACCGATCATTGTCCCTTCAACATTAAAGGGCAGAAAGATATCGGCCTGCACGATTTTACGAAAGTCCCAAATGGTGGCGCAGGCATTCAGACCCGATTGAGTCTGCTCTACACCTATGGCGTGTGTACCGGGAAAATCAGCATGGAGAAATTTGTCGACCTGGTAAGTGTGGCCCCGGCCAGGGCCTTCGGCCTGTGGCCCCGGAAAGGCTCACTGCTGCCCGGATCAGATGCCGACCTGGTGATCTGGGACCCCGGATACAGGGAGTCGATTACGTATTCAAAACTGGCCCAGCAGTGCGATCATACCCCTTTTGAAGGACTCGAAGTAGTTGGCCGGCCCGGAACCGTTATCTGCAATGGAATGATTGCGGTAACCAATGGGCAGATGTCCGGCGCAAAGCTTCACGGGCGGTTCCTTGCCCGCAACGTGCAAGCGTAAAATTGAATTTCAGCCTCATGATGCCGCTTGAAGTCACACCAATCCTCAGGTTTTCTGAAGGATCGTGGATTTTATCTAAATGAATATTATTCAAGGGTAATTATATATAATCTGTTCATTCTAAAACCATTGAATACCAATGCTTCTGTTAGGATTGTTTTTTTTAGCAGGTGAAGATACCTGTTTTATTCTTAAATTAATTAATGATGACAAATAACATATGAATTTATAACGAACCTTCATTTAGTAAGATAAAACGACCTAAATAATAGAATAGCAGTAGTATAATGCATACTTCTGAATCTAAATAAGTCAGAAAAAAAGCTTTGAAACAGAAAAACTGAAAATAAATCAAACAGCTGTTTGAAACTTTAACCTAAAATCCTTGGTGGAAATGATACAATATGTAACTTTGGGGCAAATTTAAAACCGTGGTTAAGAACACTAAGGAACGTATTATGGAGGTGGCCAAGAACCTCTTTATGAAAAAGGGAGTGGCACAGACAAGTGTGAGGGATATTGCTGAAGAGGCAGGTATTAACATTGCTGCGCTCAATTATCATTTCAGGAGCAAGGAAAGTTTATTTGAAATGATCTTTGAACATTTGCTTAGTACAACGGTTCCGGCCCTTCAGAGCATTCTCAATAGTGATATTACGCTGGAAGAAAAAATCAAGCGCTATATCGACGCATATTTTAATATGGTGGTTAAAAATCCCCATCTGCCCTTTTTTGTGTTGAATGTTTTAAACAACGATCCGAAAAAAATTAACCGGCTGAAGGCTTTTCAGTCGTTGGATTATACTGAAGCTTTTGCCCGGCAATTACGTGAGGAAGCAGATAAGGGTCATATCCGGCGCGTTGATCCCAATCATTTCTTTATCAATTTACAATCGCTGATTAATTTTCCTTTCGCAATACAGGAAGCGATGAAGGAAAAAAACATCATGAATGAAAAAGATCTGGTTCAATTCTTTATTGAAAGAAAACAAGTGGTCACCGATACCCTGATCAGTTCCTTGTGTCCGGAGCCGGGTGAACATTTGAAAAGTAAGAAAACCGGTTTGTTTATTCATAGTATCGGCCATTATTTTCCGGAAGAAAAAGTTGATAACGCTTATTACAGCAGTATCAATGGTTTAACGGAAGAAGAAATATTTAAGAAAACCGGGATTAAGGAAAGGCGTAAAGCGGCACCGCACGAGAATTCCAATACCATGGCTGTTGAAGCGGTTCAGCGCATGATGAAATCCATGTCGTTTCCCATTACAGATATCGACCTGATTGTGGCCGGCTCTTACACTCCCTGGGATACCATCGCCACTCCGGCTCACGATATCCAACGAAAATTCGGCATTGAAAATTCAAAAGCGTTCATGGTTTCAACAGCATGCAGTTCTTTTGTGACCGCGGTCGAAATCGTGGAATCGTATTTCGCTGCAGGTAAAGCGCACAAAGCAATTGTTGTTGTGAGTGAACATAATACCGCGTTTAATGATGACCAGAATATGATGACTGGTTTTTTATGGGGCGACGGTGCCGCAGCGTTGGTGCTTACCAGCGAACGGCAATCAGAAGAAGATGTGGAAGTCATCGACATCTTCACCCGTGGGTTGGCCCATATCAGCAAAGGTCCGGGTGCAGTTTACTGCCGCACGATAACTGAAAAAATCCAGATGCCCGAAGGCCGTGATGTGTTTATTCATGCCTCTTCATTCATCACCCAGCAAACAAGGGAAATCCTTGAACGCAATAATCTCACACCCGAAAACTTATCTTACCTGATCCCGCATCAGGCCAATATGCGCATTATTAATAAGGTTGGGAAAGATCTTCCACTGAAAAGTAATAAGGTCATTACCAACATGGAATATCTCGGAAATACCGGATGCGCAGGTGCTGCAATTGGTTTATCAGAACACTGGAACCGTTACCGGAAAGATGAATTGATCGCCATTGCCGTATTTGGTGGTGGATATTCGTCAGGCGTTATGCTGCTGAAAAAATAATTCCGGGCAGTATTATATTCGCATTTGAGAAACTGTGTTGATTTCTTAATTAAGTGCGAAACCCAGCCACAGGCCGTCATCCCGGGACATTATTTCATACGCAAAAATCATTATGATGATGACATTTCAGCGGTTCGGATCTCGATACACAGCCGCGAAAAACGCGCGTCTGCACTCGATCTGACCCCTGAAGGTGATATGAATAGGGCGCTTCTGGCGCCCTCTCAGCGCCGTCATTTCGAGTGCCGCGATTTTTGCGGCGTATCGAGAAGCGACTCATAACTTAATAGCTTACCGGGTAATAAAAAATTCGTCATTTGCATCAGATCCGGGGTCCCCGCTTCAATTGATTTTTCTTCTTTTGATTTCCAAAATCAAAACAGTTTGAATCTTGCTGTAGTTTTTTTTCTCTACATTTATGGAATGGGTATAGGGTGTGACTCCCAGTGCCCGTTTTTTTAAATTTAAAAGATACTTCCATGAGAAAATTCAAAGTATTGCTTCTGGTATTGCTGACATCCGCAGCACTTGCCTCTTTCACCGGGATTATCCCTTCCTTCACCAAACCTTCAAAGCCACTTGTTATCAATGCCGCATCAGGTTATCCTGAGTTGTGGAAAAAGGCTGATTCGCTGGCCCGGCTGGGACTTACACGTTCGGTACTGGATGTGGTAAAGGTGATTTACGACAAGGCAAAAAAAGAAAATAACGCGCCGCATCTGGTTAAAGCGGTCATTTACCGGCTGAAGTATGAATCGTACATCACGGAAGATGATTATGTAAAAGCGATTGCCGATCTGAGCGAAGAAGCGCGTGTGAGCAAACATCCGGTAAAACCGGTGATGCATTCGGTGCTGGCCGAAGTGTACTGGCGGTATTATCAGCAAAACAGGTACAAATTTCTAAACCGGACCGAGACGGTGAATTTTGTTCAGGAGGATGTCAGAACCTGGGACCTGCGGAAAATCGTGGACAAAGTGATTGAGAATTACAGGATATCTCTTGAAAATGCTGATAGTTCAAAGCAGATTTCATTAAATCTTTATGATGAGGTTTTGACCACACAAAACGATTCAAAGAAATACCGGCCAACCCTTTACGATTTCCTGGCCCACCGCGCGGTGGATTTTTTCGTAAGCAGCGAACCTGGCCTGACCCGCCCGGCTGAGCGTTTCGACATGAACGATCCCATTTATTATGAAGGGTCCGAAAAATTTGCCGGAGCCTCCATCACCACGAACGATAAGTATGCATTAAAATATTACGCGGTGGTGATATTCCAGGATTTGCTGAAGTTTCATATGAAGGATTCAAATCCGGAAGCATTAATTGATGTGGAATTAAAACGGCTGAAGTTCGTCAGAGCCAATACGGTGCTCGATAATTCAGATAGTTTGTATTTAAAAGTGTTGCGTAATCTTGAACAGAAATATAGTTCACATCCGTCTTCCTCAGAAGTTACTTATGAAATCGCCAGTTATTGGTGGGGCGTCGGAGCACGCTATACACCGCTTGTTTCTGAAGATTACAAATGGATGAATGTAAAAGCGTATAACATTGCCCAATCAGGCATCGACCGTTTTCCGGAGTCGTTCGGAGCCAACAATTGCCGTTATCTGCAATCGCGCATTTCCGAAAAGTCCATGGTGTTTAATACCGAAGAAAATGTAGCACCCGCGATGCCATTCAGGATGTATTTCAGTTATAAAAATATTCATGAAGTATATTTCCGTATCTGTAAAGTGGATCCGCAATGGAATAAGCGCATGATGAGGAAGTATTATGGCGATGACCTGGTTCGCCAGTACCTTAAGCTTTCCCCGTTAAAAACATTTACACAACAGCTTCCGGATGATAAGGATTATCAGGGTCATGCTGTTGAAATTGCGATGCCTGAACTTACCGAAGGTTATTATATAATCCTTTCGGGAAGCAGTAAAGATTTTTCGATCACCAACCAGGCTGTGGCCTATGGAGATGTCTGGGTAACCAATATGAGTTACTTAAAAAGGACGGACCCTGACAACAATACCTGGTTTTCGGTTCTGGACCGTAACGATGGCAGTCCGGTTAGTAACGCCACCGTGCAGTTGTATCGCGAAAAGTACAATTATACCACACGCGAATATGATTACATTAAAGCAGCTGTTTACACTACAAATGAGGATGGGATGGTCCGCATACCCGCGCGTAAGGATTACAATTACAGCTATTATTATGCGGAAATTATCAATGGCAAAGACCAATTGCATACCGATGCGTTTTACCAGTATTATGCTTATGAAAAGGATACTAAACCTGTTTTAAAAACCGTGTTTTTCACCGACAGGGCGATCTACAGGCCGGGGCAAACGGTTTACTTTAAAGGCATCATGCTCGAAACTACCGGTGAGCAAACGGTGATTAAGCCTGATTATAAAACCACGGTTACCCTGTATGATGTGAATAACCAGAAGGTGGGCGATCAGACATTGACTTCCAACGAATACGGCACTTTCAGCGGGACCTTTACGGCGCCCTCCGGTGTGCTGACCGGTCAGATGTACATTTCCAATATCCATGGTTATGTTTATTTTTCTGTGGAAGAATATAAAAGGCCCAAGTTTGAGGTTGTTTTCGAACCGGTTAAAGGCAGCTACAAACTCGGCGAAATGGTGACCGCAAAAGGAAACGCGAAATCCTTTGCCGGATCAAACATCGATCACGCCAAGGTGAAATACCGCGTGGTACGGACGGCTTCTTTCCCTTATTGGTGGTACTATTGGTGGGGATATTATCCGCAATCACCCCAAATTGAGGTCGTGAATGGCGAATCGGAAACCGACGAAAATGGAGCCTTCACCATAAACTTTAAAGCCATTCCCGACTACAGTGTAAACAAGAATTCCTGTCCGGTTTTTAATTATACCGTTTATGCTGATGTTACTGATTTAAATGGGGAAACACGCTCATCCCAGACCATTGTCCGCGCCTCCAATACTGCACTGGAAGTTGCCGTGGAGATACCCGGAGAGATTGAAAAATCAGCACCCGGAGAATTTGGAATTTCCACTAAGAACCTCAATGGACAACGGCAGCATGCGAAAGGAACGATTGAAATCTTCAGGCTTACAGAGCCCGGACGTATTATGCGGAGCCGCTCATGGACGCGTCCGGATAAAAATCTGATGACAAAAGAGGAATTCATTGCCGCGTTCCCATATGATGCTTATGGAGATGAGAATGAAGTGGCGAAATATCCGAAAGAACAGAAGGTTTACGACCTTGTTTTTAATACGGCACAGGATTCCATTCTCCGTTTAAATGATCTGAAAAGCTGGAAAAGCGGGCACTACCTGTTAGAAATTCAATCGCACGATATTTATGGGAGCCCGGTTTCATCCTATCATTATTTTGTGATTTATTCCAAAGATTCTGATGAACCGGCCGTTAAATCTTATGATTGGTTTACCGCCCTTAAGGCAAAGGGCGAACCCGGAGAAACAGCCTCCTTCCTGATCGCCACCATGGACACTGCTAATGTGTATTATGAAATTGAGCATAAAGGAAAGATTGTACAGAAGAAATGGATGAAACTCAATAACACACAAAACCGTATCGATATTCCGATTACCGAAGAATACCGCGGGAATTTTACCGTGCATTTTACATTCGTCCGTCACAGCCGTTTGTATAAACACGACGAGGTAGTAACCGTTCCCTATACGAACAAAGAACTCGACATCGAATATGAGACCTTCCGCAACAAGCTGTTGCCGGGCGAAAAGGAAGAATGGCGGATGAAAATTAAAAGCAAGGATGGCCAGAAGATCGCGGCTGAAATGCTTGCCGGTATGTATGACGCCTCGCTGGATGCCTTCAGGGCGAACAGCTGGTTGTTGAATATTTATAATTCTTACTATGCCCAGCTTTCGTGGGAATCGACCTCCAGTTTTGGGAATGCGACTTCACAGATCTACCATTACTCGTGGAATCCTTATGTTTACTATTATCAGCATTATTATGATGCGCTGAACTGGTTTGGTTTTAATTACTATTACAGTTATTACGACGACTATGATTATCGTGGCGGTTATGAAGGATGGGATGGCGATGAGGTCATGCTTGATGGGGTTGTTGCTGCACAAACTGTTTCCAGATCAGCTGTAGCTGGTGGGTATAAAAAGGATGAGGCGAAAAATGCGACAGGTAAGAGTGCAGGCGGAGATATGGCCGGTGAAAAACTTGAGCAGTCTGTTGCAGAGGAGGATCAATCCGTTGCCGGTCCTGCCCGCGCGAATAACAGTCCCGGTGGGGTAGGTGGAATAAAAACCCGCACAAATTTTAATGAAACGGCTTTTTTCTATCCTCATTTAACCACCAATGAAAATGGTGAGATCATCATCAGCTTTACCATGCCTGAGGCCTTGACCCGCTGGAAATTCATGGGATTGGCCACCACCAAGGATTTAAAAATCGGGTACACCGAAAAAGAAATCATTACGCAGAAAGATCTGATGATCATGACCAATCCGCCGCGCTTTTTCAGAGAAGGGGATGAGATTACATTTTCAGCCAAGATTACCAACCTTTCTGGTGATACTTTATGTGGTGATGCCTACCTCTATTTATTTGACGCCTTAACCAATGAGCCGATTGACGGGCCGATGAAGAACATCGCCATATCAAAACTCTTTGAGGTTCCCAAAGGACAAAGTACAGAGGTGAGCTGGGAGATTTTTGTTCCCGATGGCATTCAGGCCATCACCTATAAAATCTATGCGAAGGCTGGCGATTTTACCGATGGAGAAGAGATGGTGATTCCGGTGCTGACCAACCGCATGCTTGTTACGGAAACCATGCCCTTGCCCATTCGTGGCAACACTACCAAAGAGTTTAATTTCGCCAAGCTGATCAACTCGAATTCGTCAACAACGTTGAAACACCATAAGTACACCCTCGAGTTTACTTCCAATCCGGCATGGTATGCCATTCAGGCATTGCCGTATCTGATGGAGTATCCCTATGAGTGCACCGAACAGACCTTCAGCCGTTTTTACGCCAACAGCATTGCTATGCACATTGCCAATTCGCATCCGAGGATTAAAGCTGTGTTCGACGCATGGAAAAACGAAACACCGGATGCGTTGCTGAGCAACCTCGAGAAAAATCAGGAACTGAAAAGCGCCATACTGCAGGAAACCCCGTGGGTATTGCAGGCCAAAGGTGAATCGCAGCGTAAAAGGAATGTGGGCTTGTTATTCGATATCATCAGAATGACAAATGAACTCGAAAAGTCCCTGACAAAACTTGAACGCATGCAGTGCCCGAATGGTGGCTGGCCCTGGTTTGACGGAATGCCCGATGACCGTTACATCACACAGCATATCATCACAGGAATGGGGCATCTGGACAAACTGGGTGTAAAGGATGTGAAAGAGGATGCCAAGATCTGGAGATCCATTAAGAAAGGTACGGAATATCTTGATAACCGTATCCGGGAAGATTATGAATACCTTTTGAAATATTATCCCGGTCATATGGATGAAAATCATTTGGGCGGTATTCAGATCCAGTATCTGTATGCAAGGAGTTATTATATAAAGCGTATACCGCTGGCGGCCCGCAATCAGAAAGCCTTTGATTATTATAAGGGTCAGGCCCGGAAATACTGGTTGCAGAACAACCGCTACCTGCAGGGGATGATTTCCCTGGCATTAAACCGTTTGAATGATCCTCTCACGGCGACAAACATCATTAAATCATTGAAAGAAAATGCGATGTTCAACGAAGAAATGGGCATGTACTGGAAGGATTCCGATCGGGGCTACTACTGGTACCAGGCGCCCATTGAAACACAGGCCTTGTTGATTGAGGCTTTTGATGAAGTGGCTAATGACCAGGTATCGGTGGAAGAAATGAAAGTATGGCTGCTTAAACAAAAGCAAACCCAGGATTGGAAAACCACGAAAGCCACGGTGGAAGCCTGTTACGCGCTTCTGCTCCGCGGAACCGACTGGTTGGCAAATGAGCCTGACATATCCATATATGTGGGTGGGAACGAAGTAGATCCTTCCAAAATGCCCGATGTAAAGGTGGAAGCAGGAACGGGATATTTTAAAACTTCATGGTCTGCATCGGACGTGCGTCCGGAAATGGGCCATGTTAAGGTGATCAAACGCGACGAAGGTGTTTCCTGGGGTGCGGTTTACTGGCAGTATTTTGAGCAATTAGACAAAATCACCACGGCAGAAACCCCGCTGAAACTCGACAAAAAATTATTCGTTGAGCGGAATTCACCCACAGGTCCCGTAATTGAACCCGTTACACCGTCTACTATTTTAAAGGTGGGAGATAAAATAAAAGTCCGTATTGAAATCAGAGTGGATAGAGATATGGAATATGTGCACATGAAAGACATGCGTGCCTCAGGCTTTGAGCCCATCAATGTGATTTCACAATACAAGTATCAGGGTGGATTGGGTTATTATGAAGCTACCGGCGATGCTGCCACGAACTTCTTTATCAGTTACCTGGCGAAGGGAACCTATGTGTTTGAATATCCATTACGGGTTTCGCACAAAGGGAATTTCAGCAATGGCATCACGAGTATTCAGTGTATGTATGCGCCAGAATTTGCTTCGCATTCGGAAGGAATACGGGTGACTGTAAGATAATTGTTAATTGTTAATGATTAATGATTAATGGTTAGTGCAACTCTATTATTAGAAATATGATAGGTGCGGTTATCCTGAATTTACTTCTGGGTTTCCGCACCTATACTTGGGGATGCTGAAACAAGTTCAGCATGACCTTAATGGGTGGGCATTTCAAGATATTTATGATGGTTGGTTTGTTGATTAGTTAATTGGTTGAAAAGTTAACTATCTGTTCAAATGCTAGATAAACGCGGTTATCCCGAACTTCCTGCCCGACTATGTCGTTCAGGCGGGGTTTCGGGATCCCCTTGCCATGCGGGGATGATGAAACCCTTGTGCTGGGCGGTGCCGAAGCAATGTCAGATTACTTTTTCAAATGCTTCTCCCATCGGCTGATCCTGCGATCGAGAAACAACATCCAGACAAATAATCCAGCCAGGATCATTGCGAGGACAACAATAACGGCTAAAAGGGTAGGATCTATAGGCATAATGTGATTATTTTCCGGTTTGTGATAAGATACATTTTTCAATGCGCACGGTTAGTTCCAGCAGCCATACCGAAAGCAGGATCCAGCCTGTAATGGCCGGATAAAACACCAGCCGCATGGTAGCATCGAGTTCTCCGGGGTTCAGGGCGGGGTTTCCGTCTTGTCCCGGATGAATGGATCCGGCCGCAGTGCGCGGCAACACCAGCATAAAGACCACCATCATGGCAAATGCAAGGATGTTGTACACCGCTGAAATCCTGGCTTTTTGCGAAGGGTCCTTCACTGAGCCGCGTAATACGGTGTAGGCAAGATAGCTCAGCATGGTGATGGCTGCGCCATTCAGTTTTGGGTCGTTCACCCACCAGCTGCCCCAACTGGATTTCGCCCAGATCATTCCCGTAAGGATCCCCAGTAAACCAAACAGCATCGCGAGGTTCACCGATTGACGGGCAATGATATCATACAGTTCCTTTTGTTTTTTCAGGTAGGCAATGCTGAAACCCACTGAAATGACTAGCAGTGCGATCATGGAAAACCACATACCCACATGGTAAAAAATATTTCTGATGGACTCACCGATCACCGGAAGGTCAGGGGTGTTAATAGTCAGTCCCGCCACCAGTGCGTAAAACAGCAGGATGATAGCGAGTGATTTATAGGAGATTTTCAGTATTTTCATGTTATTCCCTCCATAGAAATGGAAACAGTATATAGGCAAGCGCAGCGATGATACCATCGAGCAGTAACAGCACCGCAACCTTGGACCAAAAACCTGCAGGTAGTTCAGTTCCCATGCATGCCGTTGTAAGGCTGACACACAAAACAATCAGCGGCAGGGCGATTGGAAAACCCAGCACAGCGGTCATTGCAAAGTGATTTCCGGTGCGCGAAGCAATGGCCGAAACAAAGGTCATTAAGCAGGAAAAACCGATACTACCCAATCCCAATACGGGAATAAAAGCCGCAATATTTTGTACCGGATTTCCCAATAGAAATACAAAAAGGAAGAAGCACAGACTGCTGATCAGGAGCATTAGCAGCGCATTATAGAGCAGCTTGGCCAGAATCAGTGAGGCTTGTGAAGCCAGCAGGTTATACGTGGCCTGCCGGTATGAATTTTCCTGGACAAAACTTTTAGAAACGGCGTTGGTGGAAGCGAACAGAATAACCACCCAGAATAATGAAATCAGGCTTTGCGGATCTGCATTAGCTGAAAAGCTCAGGTAACAAATGAACAGGGTTGAAACAAGATACAGTATGACCCCGTTTATGGCCGATCGTTGCCGGAGTTCAATCCTGAGGTCTTTCCTGATCAGTGCAGATACTTCGTGAAAGCGCGACATTCAATGAAATTAGAGGGTGTACTCTGATCTTTTTTCAGGAATTTCTATATTCTGAAAGCGATTAAATTCAAGCGATTTTTTATACACTTCCTGCGTGGCTTCTTCTCCGTGCACGAGGAATATTCTTTTCAGGATTTTTTTATCCTGGCAACTCAGAAACACTGTCATTTCTTCATGATCACCATGGGCACTAAACGATTCGAGTACTTTAACATCCGCTCTAACATCGTACATATTACCGTGAATGGATACTCTTTTCTCGCCTCGTTTTATTTTAGCCCCGAGCGTTCTTGGTTCGCAGTATCCAACAAGGAGTACCGTATTTTTTTCTGATGAGATATTGTTGGCAAGATGATGTTTCACACGTCCAGCTTCCGCCATTCCGGAGGAGGATATGATTACGCAGGGCTCATCCGTGCCGTTGAGCCGTTTAGAATCGTCCGCTTCCATAATATAGGTAAGATTGTTGAAGCCGAAGGGATCAGGATCATGTCTTAGAAGATCCAGGGTTTCTTTATTAAAACATTCGGGATGCATCCGCATGATGTTGGTGGCATTTACCGCCAGCGGGCTATCCACATAAATTTTAATTTTGGGTAAGGTTCCATTATTAAAGAGTCCGTTTAATGCGTAAACGATCTCCTGGGTACGTCCGATGGCAAAGGCGGGAATAATAAGTTTTCCCTTTTTGATCAGACAGGTTTCCTGGATTATCTGCTTCAGTTTATTTACAGCATCTTCACGTCTGTCGTGCACACGGTCGCCATAGGTGGATTCTGTGATCAGATAATCCGCCTGTGGAAAAGGCTGTGGATCGCGAAGAATGGCATCGCCCGGACGTCCAATATCACTGGTATAGCACAAGCGTTTAATTTCCGAGTCTTCTTCAACGGTAAGATTTACAGAAGCGCTTCCTAAAATATGGCCATTATCGGTAAATTTCACAGTCAGTCCTTCGCATACGCGATAGTCCATATTATAAGGTATGCTTACAAAATGCTGCATGGCAACGACAGAATCGTCCTGAGTATAGATTGGCTTTTCTGGGGGTAAGCCACTGCGCTGACGTTTTTTATTGTTAGTTTTCGTATCATATTCCTGAATTTTTCCACAATCAGCCAGCATAATCGAGCAGAGGTCGCGGGTGGCAGGAGTACATAATACAATCCCTTTAAATCCCATATTCACGATATAGGGGATGAGTCCGGAATGGTCGATGTGCGCGTGGGATAAAATGAGATAATCAAGCTCTTCAGGATTAAACCCAAGGTCGCGGTTACTGGCATCAGTTTCTTCTCCTTTTCCCTGATACATACCGCAATCGAGTAATATTTTTTTTCCGTTGTTGAGGGTGAGCAGATGTTTACTTCCGGTGACTTCACGGGTGGCCCCTAAGAATTGAATTTTCATACAGGATTTTGTTTATCAACAAAGATAAAGATTATTATTTGGTGAAAAACAAAAAAGGCTGCCATTGAGGCAGCCTTTTTTGTTTTGAAACGGGAACGTATTATTCAACGATGAGTTTACGAGTCACCTTGCTGTCGCCAGCTTCGATGCTGATAAAATAAATACCACTGTTATAAGAAGCAGTATTCAGCGTGAAATTTTGGTTTCCTGATGACAGGTTATTGTATGTTTTTGAATACACACTCTGACCAATCATGTTAAATACATTGATATTGACATTCTGTGAAGAAGTCAGGTTCATTTCAATAGTTGCATAGGAAGAAGCAGGGTTAGGATAAATGGCAACATTGCTTATGTTGGCGTTTTCCTCAAAGCCGATATCGGTACCAACTTCATCTTTAGGAACATTGATGTAATAAATGTAGTTATCAGTATAGCTATCTTCGTCACCGCGAACAGCAAGTCCTGGCTCCATATCAGCCTGATAAACTAAGTGCAGTTTGGTATCTGAAGTATAGGATAAAGAACCGAATACACATTCGTCGAAATTATGAAGAGGGCTGGCGGTAAGGTCAGTAACCTCTGAAAATGTGGTACCACCATCAACAGATTTCATAGCAAACAGATGCCTGTAAAGCTGAACATTAGGGGTTGCACCTTCGTTGATTTTATCTTCCCTGAGGCCTGAGTAGGTAACATAGATATCACCTGCATCATCAATAATCATTTGGGGCATAGAAGTTACCGAAATACCATAGTTACCGAAAGGAAATGAGCCAGAAGCCACTTCAGGGAAATCAATAGTATCGCTGGCGTTATAGTCGAGCATACCGGCGATGTACTGGCCGTTTGCGATCAACTGTGTCTCATTATTTAACAGCGCGCTGTCAAAAGCAGCCATGCTTTCGTTCCAGTAAAGAAGACCATCTGTGTAAGGATAGTATGAAGATGTGGGAGGATCATCGGTGAAATCATCATCAGATACTCTCATACGTCCAACAACCACATGTACTTTACCAAGATCATCAATAGCGCAAGCCATTGAACCGTCGTGAGAAGCTACGATGGGGGTGGGAGCAGCGGTAAGGTTGGGGAATTCATAAATCATGACTTTGGTCCAGGTGGCACCAGCATCATAAGACCTCATTGCAAATAAATCGCTCCAGCTATCGCCAGCTACGAAAGCAATGGTATCGCCTTTTGGGGCAGCCCATGAATAACCATCTCCGCTAAAACCTTTGTTGTTATATAAATTAACAACACTGGCTGAGTCCATTCCGGGAAGAACCTGAGGAGCAGACCATGTGGCGCCACCATCAGTTGATTTGTAATAAACAAGAGCCATAGCAAGACCTTGATAGTAATAATATCCGGATGATGCCTGATCAGTACAAGCAATTACATGGATAGTATTTCCATCAGTAATCGAACGGGGCCAAAGTAAAGCTGTGGTAGCTCCGGTGGTGGCAGGTCCGATAAGGGTAGTGGTTGCCCATGCTCCGGTTCCTTTTGCAGGCCTGGAGGTTACATACAGTCCGGTAGATCCGTTATGAGAAATAACGAGTTCTCCAGCGCCAAGGTCACTATAGGAACCCCAGCCGCAACGGCCGCTTTCAACGCGGACAGTGGGATATGCACCCCAAGCTGCTCCGTCGAAATAATTGTAAGCAGTACCGCGTTCAGGAAAACTTGCAGGGGTGCTACCATAAGTGAAAGTTGCACCAATGGTACCATCGGGATGCAGCAAAATACGATTCTGAACAGAACCATTACTTTGCAGGTCATACTGTGTAGTTCCGATTTGAGCTTCACCGATGGCTTTGCTTCCATTGGCATTCACGTATGGATTGTACGTGTTGCTCAGATTCATTGTGTTTTGTTCTGCCTGCATCGTTGTTTTAGCAGAAACTTTCTGCAAGTCGGAAGGGATGTGTCCAAATTTTTGGGCTACCGCAACCAAACCGAACATCAGAGCAAAAGTTAATACGAAAAACTTCTTCATAATTAAGGGTTTTGGTTAGAAATTTTGATTAAAAAAGTGTACAAATATAATAAAACATTTGAATAATAATAGGGCGCGAATAGATTAATTAAAGTAAAAAATGTTAAGGTTCACCGTCCCAGAATTTTATTGTTCGCTTTCAGCAGGGTTAGGCCGGCCAACAGGTTTCCCGGTACGCCACATTTTTTCAGTTTCTTCTTCTTCCTGTTTCATCTCTTTTGCCAGGGCCCGGTCTTCAAGTTTGCTCAGGTCGGGTTGCCCGGCATTTACCCAGCAGGTGTACCAGAAACTGCCTACGGCAAGAATAGCTTTACGCATATTGCGCTGGACCATGTCGTTTGATCTTTTCTTAAATTCATCGCAGTATTCGATGGAGTATTGTTTTTTCAGGACAGGTCCCGAATTGTCAAGTACAAACATTTTATCCTCAGGATAATTTAGCCGGAGGTATTCTTCGATCATAAAAACGGTATCCACCTGGTTGTGTGTGGCTGTTACCATATTCCATGACCGATCGAGTATGTTATCGATGTATTCAGCCCGGCCCACCATGAAATTATAATTTTCAGCGTACAACAGTGGCATGCGTGTTTCCCAGAATGCATGGATGCCTTTCTGTGCGGGGATTTTTCCATCGTAATATTGGGTGGTATGCAAGGGAACAGTGGCATCGGCGATATAATGTCCGAAATTGGCCGCATAATAAAGAATCAGGTTTTTATCATTATCTTTAAAAGCCTGGGTCAGTTTCCAGCTCATTTTTTCTACCCACCAGGGCAGGATTCCATATTCCCTGAGGGTGTCTTCGGTATATTTTGTTGTGGCATCTTTCCACCATTTGGGGACCACTTCAAAGGGCTGATCGCCATAATGGTCAATATCTATATAATGCTTTTCCGCTTCTCCTTCAACACCATGCGATCGTTTATCAGGATCGATGCCGTGTTCGCTGAGATAATCAATGTGCTTTTTGAAAAAGCTGACCATTTCCGGGGGGAGCGTAAAAACCGCCATACGGTTGATTTTTTTGTGCGAATAAAATCCCCATGCACCCGATTGGGGAATATAGGCGCAAAATGCAGCAAATGTAAGCACGAGCAAGGTCAGGAATGTAGTCTTTTTCATGAGTCAGTTATTTAGCAATGATGGCATTATCGACGTATACGGGCAGTACCGGGGCGGCATCGAAAGTATGACAGTATTCAAGTATATCATCTAATCCGAGCTTCCTCAGTCGTTCCCTGTGGGCCGCTTTGTTTATATACGACAGCAGGTCAGATTTTGCGAGGCTCCATAAGTCAATTGCGGCATGGGTCGAGTCACAATTGTTGCTGAACGTTTTACTCTCCATTAAGGTTTCAGCCAGGGCTCCGGCAAAAAGAGTGTCTTCCAGGTTGAATTTGCTTTTCCATCCTGAGCAAAAGATAATCACATCCTGATCCCCTTTAATTAGGTAGTCGGCCAATACTCTGTGATTCAGGTAGGATCCGATTAAAAGCTCTCCGCAGCCGGTGGCCATGCTGATTGCCTTGGTGCCATTGGTGGTTGTGTAGGCGATGGTTTTTCCAATGACTTTTTCGTTCATGAAATTATAGGGCGAATTTCCGAAGTCGGCAAAATCGAGCACCTTCCCATCCCGTTCACCGGCAACCAGGAATCCTTTCTCTTTATAAGCACGGGCTTCATCAACAGAAGCAACCGGGATAATTTTTTTTACCCCATAATGAAGTGCGGCACATATTGTTGAAGTGGCCCTGAGAATATCGACCAGTATCACAGTTTTTCCGCTGTCGTCAAAGGTTGGAAACAACGCAGGGGTCAGACAAATTTCCAGCGATTTCAATTTTACATCATTCATCAGCTTCCGGTTCTAGTATTTAATACAAATTTAGTTTTTTTTTGGGAAGCGGGACCAGATAAGTTTTGAGAGATGAGGGGTGAGAGAGGAGGGATGAGTTTTATTCTAAAGGTTTGCGGACGAGGGTCATTAGCTGGATTTGGTTTCCAAGCAGGATGGATAAGAGTCCGGCAGGGTACAGAAAAAGATTGACCAACCAGGATTTGGAGAAGGGTTTTGACGCTTTCCAGAAGGTATAGCTGCCCCCAAAGCCTTTCAGCCGGACCAATTCGAAATGATTTCGCAGGAACAGGGATTTCAGGGCTTTTTTTGTGAATCCATTAATATGGTATGGGGTGACAAAAGGCTTGATCTTTCCATATTTTTTTCCGTTAAGGCTTAAGAAATAGCCCCATTTTGTCAGTGTATTCATCAGCGAATCCTCATTGGGCACTATCATCAGAAGGAGCCCTCCGGGTTTTAATATCCTCTGTAATTCTGTCAGAACCGCCGTTGGGTCACTTACATGTTCCATTACGGAGTCCATATAAATCACTGTAAAGAAGTTATCAGGGTATGCGGCATCCAGAATATTGCCTTTAAAAAATGGAAAACGCTCTGAAAAATCAGGCAGCAGGTTAAAGGCGATATCGCAGCCCTGCGGTGTGAATCCATGATCAGCGGCATGTTTCAGCATATACCCCTCACCACATCCCATATCGAGAAAGGGGCCTTTTTCAATTTTCAACGCTGTGGCAATCTGTTTTAATCGCTGCTCATTTTCACGATGGTTGAGGTTTACCTGCCAGGGTGTTTTCATGGATTCGCCAAAATAATCTTTCTCGTATAAGGAAGTCCATTCTGCTTCTGTAAGATCGATACGCGGATTTACATAATAGAACCCGCACCCCATACATTTTACAATGTGGTAGTCGTTGACCTTCGCCCTTGGAAATGAATGATCAATCCGGGGTTTACCAATGATTGTATATTGTGCAGAATTACAAAGATTGCAGGCTGTTTCGCGGGCAGGGGATTCATTCATGTAATGGTGATATTTAATGCAAATAAACAACAATTTGTCTTAACACTCCGGATTGGCATATAATAATGACTATACCCCGACACCAGATCACATTCGGGAAAAAAGATGTAACTTTGTATGATTTTTTGAGATGAAATTTTTAAACTAAAGCAATGACAAACTACGGTGGTATTCCCAAACAATATTGCAATGAGGAAAAGTCCCCCATTGTGATATTACCTGTTCCATACGATGGGACCAGTACATGGGTTAAGGGGGCTGATAAAGGCCCGGAGGCCATACTCGAAGCTTCTGCCAACATGGAACTGTTTGATATCGAAACAGAGACAGAGGTCTATAAAAAAGGAATTTATACCGCCCGTCCGGTTAAAGAAAAGAAATCGCCGGAACGTATGACTGAGGCTGTGTACAAGGAGGTAAAAAAATACCTGGCTTCGGGTAAATTTGTGGTGACCATTGGAGGCGAGCATTCAGTGAGTGTGGGTGCAATACAAGCCCATGCTGAAAAATACAAGGATATGTGTGTGCTTCAGTTTGATGCACATTCGGATATGCGCGATAGCTATGAGGGCAGCAAATACAATCATGCCTGCGCCATGGCCAGGGCAAAGGAATTTGCTCCGGTTATTCAGGTAGGTATCCGCAGCATGGATATCGATGAACGGCCGAATATTGATTTCAAGAAGGTGTTTATTGCCGACATTATGCGTCAGGATAAATCATGGCAGGATAAAGTTCTGAGCATCCTCAGTACCAATGTCTATATCACCATCGACCTGGATGTTTTTGATCCTTCTATCATGCCTTCAACCGGAACCCCTGAGCCAGGCGGTATGGGTTGGTATGATCTGCTCGACCTGGTGCGTAAAGTTGATGAAAAATTCAATATTGTAGGTTTAGATGTGGTGGAGCTTTGCCCCAATCATTATGACCGTGCGCCTGATTTCCTGGCAAGCAAACTCATATATAAAATATTAAGTTATCGTTTCAATAATTAAAATTCATTCACGATCATGAAACTCAAAAAAAAGGACCTGTTAAAAGACGAGATCAAGCACATCGACATTAAATCATTCGACTCGACACCGATTATCAATGCCATGCGGGAAATGTCGTTCACCTCGCGTGATACTGCTGTTGCGGCAGATATTTTTAACCGCATGATCAGCGATAAAAACTGTTCAAATATTCTGACCCTTGCCGGAAGTACCAGTGCTGGTGGTTGCATGCAGATATATGTTGAGATGGTTCGTCATAAAATGATCGATTGCGTTGTTGCCACAGGAGCCGCCATTGTGGATATGGATTTCTTCGAGGCACTGGGATATAAACATTACAAAGGATCCGCCTTTATGGATGATCACGTTTTAAGGGATTTATATATTGACCGCATTTACGATACCTATATTGATGAAGAGCAATTACAGCATTGCGATCAGGCGATTAAAAAAATTGCCGATTCATTAGAGGCACGTCCCTATTCAAGTCGTGAGTTTATTAAAGAAATGGGCCGCTATCTTACCAAACATTCCAAAAAGAAAGATTCGCTGGTACAGGTTTGTTACGAAAATGATGTTCCCATATTCTGTCCGGCCTTTACCGACAGTAGTGCAGGATTTGGTTTGGTGTTGCATCAGTACCATAATCCTAAAAAACATATGAGTATTGATTCTGTACGGGATTTTATGGAATTGACCCAGGTTAAAATTAAAGCTGAAACTACTGGATTATTTATGATTGGTGGGGGAGTTCCTAAAAATTTCACACAGGATACTGTGGTTTGTGCCGAAGTTTTAGGCATTGAATCACCTATGCATAAATATGCTGTACAGATTACGGTTGCTGATGTCCGCGATGGTGCCTGTTCAAGTTCCACCCTTAAAGAAGCCTCTTCCTGGGGTAAAGTTGATACGGCCTATGAGCAGATGGTATATGCAGAAGCCACAACCGTGTTGCCTTTAATCGCAAGTTATGTGTATCACAAAGGCGATTGGAAGAAACGGAAAGAAAGAAGGTTCTCAACCCTTTTCGATAAAAAATAGTGGGTCATAGCCGGGATTACCGGTGTAAGCAAGACTGACTTTTATAATTTATCAATACGTAGAAAGACATTCCAGTACTGTTCCTTATCCATGTTTTCCCAATGGATCTGATGATAACGGTACTGGAAGGTCTGTATCTGGCATAGAACAACCAGCAGGAAAATGAGCCCGGCCATGGCGGCTTTCATCTTTGTTGTCGTAAGCTGTTTTAATGCGAAACCCAGGAGCAGTCCGAAAAAGATGAGGTAATCTGTCATTACCCGTGAGGAAAAACTTCCCCCATACCACCAGCTCCACCACGACGAGAATATATACACCAGCAATACCAGGAAAACCAGGAGGGAGAAAAAACCAAAACGGTTCTTTTTCAATAACCACCAAAACCCGCACATAGCAAGTAGTGTAAGGGGTGTATATAAGAACAATCCCTTACGGTAAGAAAAAAGGAAATCGATCATATGCGGGCGGAGGAAATCAAAACGTTCGTTTCCGTATGAATAGATGAAGAAATAACCGCAGGAAATTTTATAAATAATAAACTGAATAAATAAAATCCCAACCGACAACAGCAGGGAACCCAGCAACCACCAGGGTTTTCGAAAGGCACTGCGGATACCGGCCCTGAATTCGGCAACCCCACCCGCAGCGAATGGCGCACTTAAAAAAATGAGTCCGTTCATCGGGCGTATCAGCATCACCACGCCAAGCACAGCTCCGGCGATTAATAATATTTTCCCGGAAGGATTGAGAAAGTATTTCCGCATCAGGTAAAAGAACAGACTCACCATTCCGAAAGAAAATACATGATTCATGGAGGGCTCTCCTACAGTGTAGTAGAACAGGTTGGTGCCAAATAACATCGAAAACAGCACGATCGTTCTGATTCCGGGAGAACATTCATAGGTGGCTAATACCCTGTTGAGTGCCCATAAACCTAGCAGCAGATAAAAGAGGGCGGCCAGGGTAACCGAGAGGGCATAAGGTTTTGAAAAACCGTCCTGATCGTAGCCGCTCAATCCGGCATAAGCGTGTGCCACCAGGTAGAATGGACTGATCGTTAGTGCTGCACCACACCAGGTTTTATTGATATGCCTGCCTTCGACCGACATGCGATAATCGCGGTAATTAAAAGGATCGTGATATTTAACTCCTTCATAATATTCAAAAAATCCAAAGTTAAGGTCATGATGGATGAACACTGCCGGAAGATAGGCATAGTTTCCTTCCCCATCGGAACGGACAATCTGGTTCCAGTGGTCTTTGCCCCAATTCATATTGGCGGTAACCCATAACATTACCAGTGCGATGATTACCAGCGAAAGACGGGGAAGGTACCGGACCGGGTCATTTACTTTCATGCGATAAAAGTACAAAAGTTTCGCTATCAACCATCCGCAGGCGTTATCATGTCTTGTCGGCATGTTGCCTGCTTGCTGGTATGCCATGCTCAAAGCTATATTTCTCGTCGGGCTTACCTGTGAACGACAAAAAACAGTAAATTTGTGTGCCCTGAGAGACGAATGGGCGGTTAGATCATGGAAATCTCAATTGACGAAAAAAGCGGATTTTGTTTCGGGGTTGTCTTTGCGATAAAGGCAGCGGAAGAAGAGCTTGAGAAGCGTGGATCGCTTTTTTGCCTGGGGGATATTGTGCACAACAACCGTGAGGTGGAGCGGTTAAAAGCCAAGGGACTGGTGATGATCGACCATGAACAGTTCCGCAAGCTGCGCAATTGCCGGGTCATGATACGTGCTCACGGAGAACCTCCTGATACTTATCGCATTGCGCTCGAAAATAACATTGAACTGGTGGATGCTTCCTGTCCGGTGGTATTAAGACTTCAGAACCAGATCCGCATCGGGTACGAAGAATCAAGGACTGTGAACGGGCAAATTGTAATTACCGGGAAAGAGGGGCATGCTGAAGTAAACGGGCTGGTGGGGCAAACGAGTGGTAATGCCATTATCATTTCGGGCGAAGCGGAGATTGACAAAATTGATTTCACTCGCGATATTTATCTTTATTCGCAAACCACCATGAGCATTATCGGGTTTCAGAAAACGGTGGATGCCATCAGGGAACGAATCCGAACCACCGGAAGTGCTGCAAAAGTCAGGTTTTTAGCCAACGATACCATCTGCCGGCAGGTTTCCAACCGCGGGGCACAGATCAGTGAATTTGCCGCCCAGCATGAGGTGGTTGTTTTTGTGAGCGATATCAAAAGTTCAAACGGTACCTATTTATTTGAGGTATGCAAAGAAGTGAATCCTCATTCCTATTTCGTTACATCCGCGGATGATCTCCGGCCGGAATGGTTCAGCGGTGTGAAAACGGTAGGAATCAGCGGCGCTACCTCTACGCCGCCCTGGGTAATGGAAGAAGTGAAGCGGGCGATCCGCGAATTCTGTCCGGAATAGTCCGGTGTGACTCTCTGGCGGCTCTTTTTTTTACCCCGACCGCCAATATTTAAATAAATCTTCGTAAATTTGCACCCCCATAAGACCGGGGTGGTTGTTTTTGCTTTGCAACGGGTGGTTGCAACACTGACAATCAGACTGTAACAAAACGTTACGGTGATCAAAATAAAAATCATAACCTCTGTCCGTTCCGCCCACGGCCATACAAAGTCAAAATTTAACGAATGACTGACGAGATCAACAAAAATGACGTTGAGAACATTCCTCAGCAGGAAACAACAACAGAAACACCTGTAACAGCCTATCAGAAAGCGAACGCTGTTCCCTCCGATGACTTTAACTGGGACATTATCGGCAAAAAGCACGATGCCTATACCCAGGATGAGCGCACAAAACTCGAAGGAATTTACGACGAAACCTTAAGCTCTATTGTTGAGCAGGAAGTTGTGGATGGTATCGTAGTAGCTATGAACAATCGTGAAGTAGTGGTAAACATCGGTTTCAAATCTGATGGTGTTATTGCTTTATCAGAGTTCCGCTACAATCCTGAATTAAAAATCGGCGACACCATTGAGGTATACGTGGAAAGTCAGGAAAACAATACCGGACAATTACTTTTATCCCATAAAAAAGCTAAACTGCTCAAGGCATGGGATCGCGTTAACAACGCTCTTGAAAAAGACGAAATCATTAATGGTACAGTGAAATGCCGCACCAAGGGTGGTTTGATCGTAGATGTATTTGGTATCGAAGCCTTCCTTCCGGGATCACAGATTGACGTTAAGCCCATCCGTGATTACGATATTTATGTTGGAAAAACCATGGAATTCAAGGTGGTTAAGGTAAATCACGAATACAAGAATGTTGTTGTATCACATAAAGCTCTGATCGAGGACGAACTGGAACACCAGAAGGCCGAAATCATTGCCAAACTCGAAAAAGGACAAGTACTCGAGGGTACGGTCAAGAACATTACCTCTTATGGTGTGTTTATCGATTTAGGTGGCGTGGATGGATTAATCCATATTACAGACCTTTCATGGGGACGTATCAACCATCCTGAAGAAATTGTTTCCCTTGACCAGAAAATTAATGTAGTAATTCTTGATTTCGATGAAGGCAAGAAACGTATTGCATTAGGTCTGAAACAGCTGACTCCTCATCCATGGGATTCTCTGGATGCCGGTTACAAAGTTGGTGACAAGGTTAAAGGAAAAGTTGTAGTGATTGCAGATTATGGCGCATTTGTCGAAATTACCAAAGGCGTTGAAGGTTTGATCCACGTTTCTGAAATGTCATGGTCACAGCACCTGCGTTCAGCTCAGGATTTCCTCAAGGTAGGTGATGAGGTGGAAGCCGTTATTCTCACACTCGACCGTGAAGAGCGCAAAATGTCGCTCGGTATCAAACAGCTTATTCCGGATCCATGGTCTGACATCAGCAGCAGGTATCCTGTAGGCTCAAAACACAAAGCCACTGTACGTAACTTCACCAATTTCGGAATCTTTGTTGAACTCGAAGAAGGTGTTGACGGACTGATCCATATTTCTGACCTGTCATGGTCGAAAAAAATCAAGCACCCTGCAGAATTTACCAAGATCGGTGAAGACATTGAAGTAGTGGTTCTTGAAGTGGATGCTGAAAACCGCAGGCTGAGTCTCGGTCACAAACAGCTCGAAGAAAATCCCTGGGATATTTTCGAATCTGTATTTACGATCGACAGTGTTCATAAAGGAACCATCATCAACATCGCCGAAAAAGGTGCAGTGATTGCCCTTCCTTACGGTGTTGAAGGTTTCGCACCTACCCGCCACCTGGTGAAAGAAGACAACACCAATGCACGGGCTGATGAAACACTCGATTTTAAAGTGATCGAATTTTCAAAAGAAAATAAAAAGATCATCCTTTCCCATTCCAAAGTATATCAGGATGTGGTAAATGCTGAAAAGAACAGAGAATCTGCTGATAAGAAAAAAGGTGAAAAAACCACCAAGAAAGCAGTTAAGAAAATCAAGGACAACCTTGAAAAGACAACTCTGGGAGATATCGCAGCTTTAGCCAACCTGAAATCTGAAATGGAAGAAGACGAAAGAATGCCGAAAAATTCTACGCCTGCTGAAGAAACACCGGAAGCAGAAAACGAATAAAGACGCATTGTATCTCTATACAAATCCCGGCCATAAGCCGGGATTTTTTTTTGATATTCATGCGTTGATAATAATTTTGTATCTTTGGCTGTCAAATCACATTCAAAAATTATTCATATGAGAAAAATTATTACCCTTGTATCTATTATGGTATTGTGCAGTGTAACCTTAAATACTTATGCCCAATGCACACCCGACATCACGCAAAACGCTTTTTTAGTGCCGGACACGGCTACTGATTTTGACCCGGCATTTACCTATATGGCTTATGAGCAGACATTGTACATCGCTCTTCCTACTGATACTACTTTTTTGGGCTTTGCCACCACCATCGACTCGATCACTATTACCGGAATCACCGGATTACCGCCCAGTATCACATATGCTATCAATCCAGCTAGTGGAATTATTCATGGTGGAGACTTCGGATGCATCCAATTTTCAGGTACACCTATCGCGGCTGAAATTGGGACTTATCCCATTGTTATTAATTCTCTGCTGAAAGCACGTGTTATCATGTTAGGAATTGATACTACCATTGCCATTCCCATGGAAGGCTACTCAGTTAAAGTGCTTGATAGTTCAAGCTTTGGTATCTATCATCCTAATAACCATTTTGAATTCAGCGTGTTTCAGAACAGCCCGAATCCTTTTAACGGACTTACAGAAATAGCCTTCCAAAGCCCCGGTAATGAAGAAATCACGGTTGAAGTTTATGATGTTACTGGCAACATGGTATTTTTCAAATCGTTGTTTTCTGTTCAGGGATATAATTCTGTGTTGTTTGAAGGCAATAAATATCAGGCAGGCGTTTATATCTACAAGGTAAGCAATGGTCTGTTTACCGTTTCAAAACGCATGACACTTATCGGAAACTAATGGGATTTTCTGTTCGTATTCTGGGTACAAGCTCTGCAACGCCCACTTTATCAAGACATCCAAGCGCTCAATTACTTAATGTAAATGAGCGCCTTTTTTTGATTGATTGCGGAGAAGGGACTCAGATGCAATTCCGGCGTTACAAAATCAGGCATAGCCGGATAAACCATATTTTTATTTCGCACCTGCATGGCGATCACTACTTAGGACTTGCCGGTCTGTTATTTACCATGCACCTTTTCGGCAGAAAGGCCCCCCTTCATCTTTACGGAAATCCGGAACTGATGGTCCTGCTCGAAATGCAATTCAGACTCAGCGACACGGTTCTGTTGTATCCATTGATCTTTCATCCCCTTAATCCAGGCGAAACCTCGGTCATCTTTGAAGATACATGGCTTCAGATTACCGCATTTCCCTTGATGCATCGAGTTCCAACGCATGGATTCGTATTCCGCGAAAAAACTTTTGGCCGGCGCATCTTTAAAGCGGCTATAGCTTCGCTCAGCATTCCTGCTGACCGTTACCAGGAATTACGCGACGGAAAGGATATCGTGCTGGAGAACGGGGTGCTGGTAAAAAATTCCGAAGTAACCACGGCTCCCCGTAAAGCGCTGAGTTTTGCTTATTGTTCCGATACAGGTTATACCGATCAGTATTTAAAGCACATCAAAGGCGTGGATGTGTTGTATCATGAAGCGACTTTTATGGTCGAAAAGGAGGCCGGTGCCCGCGAAAAAATGCATTCGACCACGCAGGATGCCGCACGCATTGCCCTGCAATCGGGGGCTAAAAGGCTGATCATCGGCCATTACTCTGCCCGGTACGATGATCTTGAACCGGTACTGGCAGAAACCCGTGCACTTTTTCCGGAAAGCTATCTGGCCGAAGAAGGCCTGGAGTTTATGGTTTCTGAATAATGCGCTGACCTGTGGATCTTTAATTTTCAGGGAATTTCAGTAAAACGTATTAACATTACGATGTTGATATTAATCTGCAAAACAGCGGTTGCACACGCTAATAATCTTAAACTTTGTATTGATGAATATTAGCGGGGTGCAAAGGATCAATATCTTTTCTTTTTCCTTCTGGGAGAGGTTCGTAATAAACAGGATGGGCCTGCTGTGCGCATGGTTGTTCTTTATACTGCCGGGTATTGTCAACGCCCAGTTCTCTGTTGTTTTTGAGCAGGCAGAAAATGAAAAAGTGACGGTCAGTTTTATTTCTGAACCTGATTCTTCCGCTTCGGTCACCAATTTTTTCATTCAGGAAATTGCCAAAAGTGTCCCCAAACGTTACGATTTTACTTCCTACCATTACACGTTCCGACAGGTTCTGCGCGTTATCCGCCTGGCCGATGGCAGCTATGAAGCCTCCATCGACATCAACGAAGCCCATTGCGGGGGAGATGTTATTTATAAGGATTTCGATATTTCGGATGTGCTCTTCCCCAATCATATTGTAATACAGGCGGCATTATATGATAAGTATAAAAAAGAAGTCGGTACGTTTAATATCAACAGCGACGAAATGCACTGGGGATATAATAAGATTGCACTGAAGACTTTTACTGACACCATAAAGCAACCCGCTTTCACTTTTAATGTTTTACAACGCCGTCTTTATTTTGATGAGAAAGCAAAGATTGCCTTCGATTGCAAATTGAAACTCATCGATAAATACTATCAGTCGAAAGCCACGATTGCTCAGGGAAATCAGCGACTTGAAACCTTCGATTTTAATAATATCGATATGATTATCGTATACGATATCATGCTGAAGGATGTCGAACGGCAGGTTGAGGAATTATATCAGCTTGATTTTCCCGGAAACCTTAACCTTTCAGTCCATGACCCTATTGGTTATATTGATCTGTTTACTGATTTTTCTGAACATTACCGGCAGGTGAGGACGCGCGAAGATATTAGTTTATCAACGCTCGATAAAATCTATTATGAACAAGGATTGAAGCTTATCGCTCAGGAGAATGTGGCAAAAGCAAATTTGTATTTCACCCGATCGTGTAATTACAATCCTTATTTTGTTCCGTCGTGGTATCAGCGGGCGCAGATTTTATTTTCACACGACAGTGTTATTGCTGCCGCGGATATCATCCAAAATGTATTGACTACCATGAATCCAGAACCTGCCATGAGCGATTCGGTGGTGGCTTTTGCGGAAAAAATTCTGGCCACGCTGCAGCAGCAAGGCACTGATTATCTGAAATTGGAAAAGTACAACGAATCGCTGGTTGTAATGGAACGGGCTTTAAAGTTCTGCACCGGGAGTTCCTGGATTAAATGTAACGATCAGATATATAAAGATTACGCGGCTTCTAAACACGGACTTTATCAATCCTACCTGACCGTTGCGGAAAAAGCCCTGCAAAGAGGACGGTTTGATCTGGCTGAGGTGTATATTACTGAAGCCAGAAATTATCAGCGGGCCAATACGTCGGAGATTATCGGTGATGCTGCTGCGGATGCCACAACCCTGAAAATGGTGAAGGCCATGATAAATAAAGGGGATACCCTTTGTGGCCGTAAAAAGTATGAACAAGCGCTGAGCTGGTATGATAAAGCAGCCGGATTTTGCGATTCCATTGAGGGCGCGCCGTGCAGGGAAGAACTGGATAAAGGTTATCGCAGAGCGTATAATGAATTGTATAGTATTAAGGTTGCTGAGGCCTATAAGGTTTTACAAAGCGGCTCGCCTGACAGGGCAGAAATCATTATTGCTGAAGCAAGGTCTTATCAGGGATTACACCCTAAATATATTGTTTATACGGTGCCTACCGATACCGTTTTTCTAAGTATCCAGAAGGTCAGGTATCAGACGCTTATACAAACGGGTACCTTGTCGCTGCATTATCTGAATTACGAAGATGCCCTGGTGTCGTTTGAAAGCGCGAAGTTGATTTCTGAGCAATATAAAATCAGGAAAAATCCTTCGCTGGATTCTTTGCTGAAAGTGGTTGCAAAACCGGTAATCCTTACACAAATACAGCATGCAAGCGATTTGCTGGGAAAGTCTCTGCTGGATACGACGGCGGTGCTGATTTCGGCCATTGATGAACGTACGGAACGTTCCGGTCTCCGCCAGGATTCCTTACTGACTCCCTTAATCAAAGCATTACATGAAAGGCATTTCAGGGCAGTGTGCGACGGATACCAGCGCAGATATTCCGAACTGGCGCAAGAAGCGCGCGAGGCTGCAGATCGTCTTGATTATATCTCAGCAATGAGCCTCTATGCTTCAGCATTACAACTGGCAGGGGAACACACGGACTGCAGCATTGATACCTCTGCAGTCTCTGATGGATACTTGCGTGCCACCCTGCCGGCGGGATACCAGGAACGGATGAAATCTGCCGGGGAAAAAATTGCACGTAATGATACCATCGCGTATTTCACAGAATATTCTGCAGCTGAGGCTTACTTCGAACAATACAGAATCGGGTATAACGGGCTTTTGCACACTCCCATGGAACAGCTCTGTACCGGATCACAAAATATGTTTTTTAAAATCGCCGGTATCAGGTATTTTTTCAGTCAGAACGACACTGAGAAAGGTTTCCGGGTGTTGCAAAGTCTATACACTGAAACCAAGCCTTCTGTAACCATTACTAAAATACAGACAGAGGCAGGGCGTGTGATAGCCACGAACGATTTCCGGGCAAATCCAACCGCCGATCCATCAGTAACGGTTTTGGGTCGAACCTCCTCTCAAAAATGGTACGCTGCATTTAAAAAAAGCTACCTGACTACCTGGAAAAATTTGCAAAAATAATCATACTGAATATCAGGAATATAGCATTTATTTTTTCAAAATAATTGTTAAATGCTTGACTTCTGATCTTTTCTTATTTATATTTGTTCTAAATAAGAAAGGAAATCAAAGAAAGCGCATTAAAAATTCTGGTCTCTTTGTAGTAGTGGTAAATTTTGGTTTAATTCCCCAAGCCGTCCCAGATCCCGGGACGGTTTTTTTTATTGGGTAGTTAGAATCAAGCGGAAAAGTTGAGGTGTTGTTTCGATATCGTTGTGGGATATTGGGGTGGTGTCTTCAAAGGACACATTATCTTTTTACCTCTTCCTTCCAACGACACTGCAACCGTAAAGCATTCATTTTCTTTATTTTACTTTTGTCTTGTCAAAAGTAAACAAAACCGCTTTCCCGGCCCAAGGCAATTTTCGCACGCAAAAACAGCGAATACAAACATTAGAGATACTGCATGCTTTGCGAAACCGCGGACTGCTTTCACGCCACGGTCGCACAGGCCCCCTCCGCTTGCTTATTGCGAGTTACAAGCCATTGCCCTAAAAGCATTGCAATAAGCCGCTCCGGGATT
>Ga0079306_1000569_pt1 | contig 32789 bp, 30 predicted proteins | sample Methanotroph_Enr_FD_79181 | JGI IMG/M metagenome (GOLD analysis project Ga0079306, IMG submission 79181) | Enriched soil microbial communities from Old Woman Creek wetland in Ohio, USA - Methanotroph_Enrichment_5 | ecosystem: Environmental > Terrestrial > Soil > Wetlands | place: USA: Ohio... | reverse complement strand
TGGATATTTGAATTTGTGATGATTTTCAATTATATCCAATTTTTACCGAGAGCTTAACTTCAATACAATATATTATCTAATTGTTTTTTATATACTTATGCGTCGACAGGTAGCGGTATTAGACTCTGACTCTTTCAGAATCCCAGCTCTCTACAACCTTCACTCTAAACATCAAACAGTTATTTTTATTGTAAGTAATTGGCGCACACCCAAGACACAATCAAGCTAGCAAATAACAATCCTCTCCCCCACTACAGGAATATGTGCATTCCACCCGGAGCGCTTGAAGCAGGTTTGCAATGATAATGTCGCCGTTTTCTCGCCATGTATTAAATAAAGACGAGGTTTAGGTTCTTTAAAATTACTAGCCCACTGTAACAACTGACTTTGATCGGCATGAGCGCTTAATGCACCCAGCGTATGCACCTTGGCCGCCACATTGACATCAGAGCCCAGTATCTTCAAATGCGATTTTTTACCGTCAACAATAGCCCGGCCCAAGGTGCCTTCGGCTTGGAAACCTGCAATGATGATATGCGCATTGCGCCGCCATAAGTTGTATTTAAGATGGTGACGGATGCGCCCACCGTTACACATACCGCTGCCGGCAATAATAATCACGCCACCGGCAATACGGTTGACGGCCATGGACTCTTCGGCGGTCTGTGAATAAATTAGCCCCGGCAACCAAGCCTGCCAGCCTCCGGGGGCAACTTTGGTAAATTCAGGATCATCAATATTGAATAAATGCACATTATCAGCGTAAATATTGCTGGCACTGATTGCCATCGGGCTATCCAGATAAATTTGTTGCTGCGGCAATCCTCCCTGACGCTGAATCTTACCCAACCAGTAAATCAGATCCTGGGTCCTGCCCACAGCAAAAGCCGGAATGATGACATTGCCGCCGCTTTCCGCAGCTTCCGCCAATGCTCTACGCAATTCATCCAAGGTGCTTTCCAGCGGTTTATGGTCGCGATCGCCGTAAGTGGATTCGAGCAATAATACATCCGCTTGGGTCAAAACAGTTGGATCGCGCAGTAACGGCGAATTCAGGTTACCCAAATCGCCGGAAAAAACCAGCGTTTTGGCTTTATCTTTATCGCTAATGCGCAATCGCACAATGGATGAACCAAGTATATGCCCAGCCTCATGAAAAGAAACACTTAGATCATGAAGTACTTTAGTCTCCACACCATAAGCTATCGGTTGACGCAGCGCCAGCAAAGCCTTTACATCAGCCTCCGTATATAAAGGCTCAAGCAAGGGTTTACCTGCACGCTCCCGACGCTTGTTTTCCCATTCAGTATCTCTTAATTGTAGATGAGCGGCATCCATCAGCATCAATTCCAGTAGCGGAAAACTAGCCTCAGTCAGAAATACCGCCCCCTTAAATCCGTCCTTTACCAGTTTTGGCAGGCGGCCGCAATGATCAAGATGAGCATGGGACAATACCACGGCATCAATACCCGCCGGATCAAAAGGAAAATCAGCTGCATTCTGTTTTTCTGTTTCTCTTGACCCCTGAAACATTCCGCAGTCGAGCAAAATACGGCTGGAATCGGTTTCCAGTAAATAACAGGAGCCGGTAACTTGGCCTGTTGCGCCTAAAAAAGTTAGATTTGCCATAGCCTTGCCTTGTAGTGGATGAAGTTCAGTAAATGATGACAGCACTATCTCAAATTTCCTCGAATGATATAGTTGATGTTAAAATCACACCATCATCGAAATGTACAACAAAAGACTGATTATCATAAATTAAAAGAGGCTTGCCGTTACCAACCGCAAAACTCACATCACGAACATTCAGCGAAGAAATAAATTGAAAAAGACCATAAGACACGTCCTTCCCCGACTGCCAATGTTTCTCTTTTTGGGCCTAATCTTGGGTCTTCCCATACAGGCCTTGCTTGCCGAAGAAACGATCAAACAGGAACCCGGCATCGCTCAGGAAATCACCGCCATTATTACAGACAAACAGCATCCTTATCTGATGCTGTCCAATTTTCCAAACCGCACCGACGATCTTGAATCCCTCTACAAGATGTCGAGCTACCAACCACTGTGGCTAGGCAACAGGGACTCAGAAAGAAACATCACCGTTGCGCTCGAGCTATTGGCAAACGCGACTGTTCACGGCTTAAATCCTAAAAATTACGATACCGAAACACTACGGCAAAAACTACAGCCGGCCTTAAAGCTCAAGCAGGATGCGTACAAAGAATTAGCACTATACGATACGGCACTCAGCATCTCTTTGCTACGCTTCCTGCATGATTTGCATTATGGCCGGGTAAATCCACAGGGCATCAATTTTAACTTAAAGTTAAGAGAAAAAAAGCTGATTGATCTACCCTCCTTGATTAAAAACAGCTTAGCGCAAAACACACTGGCTGAATTACCGCTATCGGTTGAACCCAAGCTAAAACAATATCAAAAGCTAAAGCAGGCATTAGCTAATTACCGTGAACTTGCCGCGAACGCTCCGCTTTTTAAACTGGACATCAAAAAAACCCTGCATCCCGGCGAAACCCATCCGCAAATTGCCGAGCTACGCCAGTTTTTAAGCTCCGTAGGCGACCTGCCTGAAGACAAGAAAGTTATCAGCACTGAAAAATCCTCGCTATACACCGACGCTATCTCTGGCGGCGTTAAGAAGTTCCAAAAGCGGCATGGGCTTACAGCTGACGGAAATATCGGAACAACTTCTGCGTCCGCATTCAACGTCCCCTTAAGAGAGCGCGTAACGCAAATCGAATTGGCTATGGAGAGATTGCGCTGGTTGCCCGAGTTCAATACCGGAGCCTCCATTATTGTTAACATACCGGCCTTCCAATTATGGGCCTTTGATTCAATTGATCAGGCGGACGCCAATATCATCAATATGAGGGTCGTGGTCGGTAACGCGCTAAAAACCCAAACTCCGGTACTGATGGCGGAAATGCACTTTATCGATTTCATGCCTTACTGGAATGTGCCTTACAGCATCATAAAAAAAGAACTATTGCCCAAGTTAATTCAAGACAGGAATTATCTTGATAAGGAAAATATGGAGATGGTCTCTGTTTTTCGCGACGGAGAAAAACCTACGGCACTTAACGAAGAAACAATGAATCTGCTCAAAGAAGGTAAGTTAAGAATCAGGCAGCGACCTGGCGGGAAGAATGCATTGGGCAGGGTGAAATTTATTTTCCCCAACAAGGATGATGTGTATTTGCATGATACGCCGGCAAATGCCTTGTTTAGCAAATCAAGACGGGACTTCAGCCATGGCTGTGTCCGGGTGGCAAACCCTCAAAAACTGGCTGAATTTGCGCTTAAAAACCAGGATGACTGGACCCCAGAAACTATCCAACTTGCCATGAACACCCCCAAAACTCAGCGAGTCATATTGAAAAAGCCGATACCTGTGTTGTTTTTTTATATCACCGCTTTTTTCGACCAGAATGATAATTTAGAATTTTACCCTGACATTTATGGGCATGACGCTATATTACTGGGGACTCTGAGTAAACCGGACGACCTATCTGATCAGTCGATTTTCATCAGCACCAATACCGCGCAAGAAGCGGTAATCAAATAGAAGGAATTGTTACAACGAAGAATCGTAATGGCGATTGCCAACGACTAAAACTTTTTATTCACCAAAAACGGCCGCATGAATGCGTATGTCTTATGCTAACACGCTCTTAGTTAGAACCTAACCAACCCAGGCTCTAACGCTGCCGGTATCCAAATGTACAAAATCGGATCTTCCGTAATAACCGACACCGCCACGCTGCATGGCTAGCGCTGCATTTCTAATCCTTCTTGTATCAAAACCCTCAATGCGTATGTCAATCGCCCTGCCTTCCATGTGAAGGCTGTTTTTGGCAACGCCATCACTGTGTTTACGCAAATCCGCATTGGTGGCCGGCGACCGATAACCGGAGACGATATGAAACGGTTTTCTGACTTCGAGAGTATGTTTTAAATCATACAACTGATCCAACAATGCCGGATCAATGGGGTGAACGCTACCGTCATGATAATCGCGAAATAAGAGATTGATTTCGTGGAGTGCATCTTCAATATAACGGCCCTGCTCAAAATAAGTCAGCTTTAACTGATCGCCGGTATGGGTGTTATGGAAGGCAAGCACCTTATGCGAGGGCGAGTTTCGATCAAATACGTTATAAGTATCTGTCCTGCGATCTATCTTGTGCGAGAAATTGTTTGAAGACAAATGCTGATGCAGCGTGTCATGAACACGCGTTTTAAGGCTAGCCGAATGTGGGGCAAGCACTGTATGTGAGGCTATATGTTTGACTTTGGCGTTTGCTGTTCCGATACCCCCCACCATCAACAGAGAACCATAAGCTATATTTTTCAGGAACTTGCGTCTCGCTACAATAATATCACTTTCATTCATAGTCTGTTTCTACTCGTGCTCAAGCTTCATACGTAATAATACTGAGGATGCCATTTTGATCATTTAACCTTAAATTACTCTTAATTGGCCTTAACTATCCCCTATAAAATTATTCCCCTACCGCTGAATATGTGATCTATCGAGCACTTATTTAAAACCCATCGGCAAACCAAGCAAAAAATCATCATCTGCCGAACGAAATAGACACATCAACCGTAACAGCGGCCTCCTCACGCGGAAAAATATAACGCCAGTCCCGGTTTTTTGAATTTTGTTGGGCTTTGCCAATCTGTTGCTATACTGAGGCTGATTTCACTATTGCTTGCCAACTAAACACTGCACTGCTAATGGACGACAGACATGCGTAAAAAAGCCATTAAACCCTCCGCTTACCTGACCGAAGTCAAAGCGTTATCGGATCGGATCGTTAAGGCGCAACAGCCGATACGGATACTCGATGCAATCAAATGGGACGATCAAATCAAGCAGACTTTTTTCGAGGGCAACTGCAAAAAATCGCCGATAGTCACGCCGGATTATTATCAAAAACGTCCCTTAGGCTTTGACCCGAACGAAAAGAAACACGAGTTTTACCAGATTGAGCGCGACTTAATGCGCAAGCTCGGCCAGCTCAACCCGCTCAGCGTGATCATGCGCCGGATATGCAAGGAATACCTGGACGTCGTGCGTATGCTGGAAGCCAGAGGAAAACCGACATTCTCCAACATCTCCCAGGAATTATACGGCTCATCGCAGGACGTTTTTCATGTCGGCGACCCGACCATTGCCGACCTCGGCAGCATGATGGAAGGAACCCTGTCGCAACTATTACAGTTGGATTTCCTGGTCGAGGAACCCAAGACCATCAACGCCAAAGATGCGGTAGACATTCTTAACGAAAAAATCCAAGCCGTGTTCCCCGGCGAAGGCCTACGCGCCATGCTCAGCGACGGTATCGTCGCCGATGCCGCCGCCGGCACCGATTACATCAAATTACGCACCGACGCACTGTTCAACATGCGCGACCTGCGCGTGCTTGAGGTTCACGAAATATGGGTGCATCTGGGCACTACCCTGAACGGACTGGCTCAACCTTATTGCACCTTTCTCGGCAAAGGGCCGCCGTCAGCGACTGTCACCCAGGAAGGACTGGCAGTGTTGATGGAAATATTGACCTTCAGCTCTACGCCAAGCCGGCTGATGCGCCTGATCAATCGGGTGCGCGCGATCACGCTGGCCGAAGAAGGTGCGGACTTTTTGGACATATTCGATTTCTTTAGGGATAAAGGGCTGGACAAGGAAGAAAGCTATACGCTGAGCAGCCGGGTATTCAGGGGCAGCAGCTCCGACGGCATGCCGTTTACCAAAGATCTGACCTATATTAAAGGCTTCGTGCTGACCTATAATTTCATGCGCCTTGCGGTCAACAAGGGCAAACCCGATCGCATACCGCTGCTGTTTTGCGGCAAAACCATGATCGAGGACATGAAGATTCTGGTCGATCTGGTTGAAGAAGGCACAGTGATTGCGCCGCGCTTCCTGCCGCCGCAGTTCAAAGACCTGATGGGGCTTTCGTCCTGGCTGAGTTTTAGCCGCTTCATGTCGTCAATGAATTTCAAACAGCTGGAACAGGACTATGCCAATGTTTTATGACGAATCATCATTTATGAATATAATTAGCGCTATGGGCGGTTTCACCGACAAATCTCCCCTCTAGCCACGATTCAAAGCTCGCATGATACGGGTCACGACATATAATAATGATTGAAAGGTAAACCGATGAAAGCACCAAGATTACTCGCCATTTTTTTTATATTTTCTTGTTTTAATGTCAGCGCAACTTATGCCTCAGAGCATCATAGCGGACACAATATGGCCGGAGGTGGCGGTAGCGAAGGTGGTTGTACAAAAGCACAACTAAATAAATTCATGCCAGCCAACCTGGCAACCGTAGCACCGGGATCAGCGTTCTCTTTTTGGGCTTTTAATGTGGAGAAACCCGAACAAATTAAAGTCACCGTAAAAACAATCTCCGTTGAAGTAACCACGGAAGATAAAGAAGCTTTTTTCATAGTAAAAGGAAAATTACCTGCCGAATTGGTCAACACTACGGCAAGAATCAACATCAAAGTTACTGCCAAAAACCCAAAATGTAATGGCGAAAACGGCTGGCTGGTAAAAATTACAGAGCAATAGCCGTAATTTTCAATTGTATCAACAGATGGAGGCGTGTCTGTCGATACATCAATCCGCTACATCACAGGAAGAGTTGAAAAGAAGGCTCGCCAACCTACAGCTACACTGAGAATAATAACTTTTGAGGGCGTTTTATGTCTGAAAATCAGTCCATTAAGAAATGTGTGGCCTATTGTTTGGCACAAGGTTTTGACATCAGTGCATTGGCAAGATTGCTATCGGACTCATCGCTGATAAGGATACTTAAAGGCGCATTATTGATTGAAGACGTTCAATCCTGGTCGATTGTCTTTGTTTATGGCGCTGTTGTGCACTGGAACGTCGGCTTAGAGCAGCAGGCCAAGCTGCATCAGTTATTATTGGATCATGCGGAAAATCCGCTAGCTTCGCCAGAGGAAGACAACTTTACCTTCGCTCTCGACTGCCCCAGCACCCGCATTATTGAAGATCATATTGAAATCGAGTCGTCCGATCCGATTCTGATATTTGCGTTATCCCAAGGCATGGCGCAATCGATTAAACTGGCCTCTTTTGAAACCAATGCCATCACCACCATCAACAACACCAATTACATTCCCAAGTCATTAGCCGAAAACGGCAAAATCAACTTAAGCCGTAATAAAATAGCGAAAATCCGCGGGCAACTATTTTTAACCAAAAGCGATATTATTTTGAATTACGACTTGCTGGATACGCCTGATTTCTTTTGGGAATACCCTGAATATGAGGCCTTTTACGGCGTCACCGCAAAATATCTGGAAATAGCCCAGCGAACCGAGGTATTGTCAAAAAAGCTGGAAACCATCCATGAGTTATTTGAAATGCTGGCAGACGAGCAAAAACACAGACATTCAACGATACTGGAATGGATTATTATCTGGCTGATTGCTTTTGAAATAGGCATGACGATATTCGACAAAATACTCTAAACAATTAAACCGATCATGCTCAGCTACCGACACTCCTTTCATGCGGGCAATTTTGCCGACGTTTTAAAACACATCGTCCTGATACAAAGCCTTGAATACTTAAGAAAAAAAGACAAACCTTTCTGCTGCATCGACACTCATGCAGGCCCCGGAAAATACGAGCTGGACGGCGACTACGCATTAAAAAACCGGGAATTCGACAGCGGCATCGGCAAGTTATGGCAATGTAATGATTTACCGGAATGCGTTGCCCACTATGTCAGCCTGATCAAACGCTTTAACAGCTCAGGCAAATTAACCCGCTATCCCGGCTCGCCGTTACTTGCCAAACAGCTGTTGCGCGACAAAGATCGCCTGTGCTTATTTGAACTGCATAATACTGAAATAAAGTTGTTAACCGCCGAAGCCCATAAAGACAAGCGCATCAGCGTATTTCATGCCGACGGCTTAACCAGCTGCTTAAAGTTGTTGCCGCCGTTCGAGCGCCGCGGCCTGGTACTGATCGATCCTTCTTATGAAATAAAAACTGATTACCAGCAGGTTGTGGAAACGCTGGTCGCCATGCACAAGCGTTTTGCCACCGGCACTTATGCGCTCTGGTATCCGGTCATTGACCGCAGCCGCAATCAGAAACTGGAGCGCGCCATTCAAGCCAGCGGCATTAAAAATGTACAGCTATTTGAGCTCGGCATACGCGAGGACAGCGACGAACACGGCATGACCGCCAGCGGCATGATCGTGATCAATCCACCTTGGACTTTAGCGGCTGAAATGAAACAGGTTCTGCCCTGGCTGGCCGATGTGCTGGGCAATAACGGCGAAGGCTTTTACCGAATCCAAACCCTGGCTGCTGAATAGCCCCCTAGCGGCCATTCAATGTATAATTGTCTGAAACAATAGAACACGGATGACACTGATTAAGACGGATTTAAACGGATTTTGTTTTTCTTTTTTATCAGTGATCATCAGCAAAATCCGTGTCATCCGTGTTCTATTAATAGCCCATATCAGCCAAGTAGTACGTATAATTAACGCAAATTCACTTCAATACAAACCCAATGTCCACAAACGATAACCAACCTACGTCAAACTTTATCCGCCAGATCATCGCCAACGATCTCAAAGACAACAAAAACAACGGCAAAGTCGTCACCCGCTTTCCACCTGAACCTAACGGTTACCTGCATATCGGCCATGCAAAATCGATCTGCCTGAATTTCGGCATCGCCGCCGAAAACAGCGGCCGCTGCAACCTGCGCTTTGACGACACCAATCCTGAAAAAGAAAGCGACGAGTATGTAGAATCGATCAAGCGCGACGTACAGTGGCTGGGATTTGAGTGGTCGGAATTGCATCACGCATCGGATTATTTCGAGCAGCTTTACGACTACGCCGTGCAATTGATCGAACAGGGCCTGGCCTATGTGGACAGCTTGTCCGCAGAACAAATCAGGGAATATCGCGGCACACTGACCGAACCCGGCAAAGAAAGCCCTGACCGCAGCCGCCCGATTGCGGAAAATATCAACTTATTTAAACGCATGCGCGCCGGTGAATTTGCCGACGGCCAATATGTGTTGCGCGCCAAAATCGACATGGCCTCGCCCAACATCAACATGCGCGACCCGGCGCTATACCGCATTCGCCGCGTGCATCACCAGCGCACCGGCAACGACTGGTGCATCTATCCGATGTACGATTACACCCACTGCATTTCCGATATGTTGGAAGGCATTACCCATTCGCTGTGTACGCTGGAGTTTGAAGACCACCGCCCGCTTTACGACTGGGTGTTGGATCAACTCAAAACGCCCTGCCATCCGCAACAAATCGAATTTGCCCGCTTGCAGCTCGAATACACTATCGTCAGCAAGCGCAAACTCAACCAGCTGGTCATGGAAAAACACGTGGACGGCTGGGACGACCCGCGTATGCCGACCATCGCCGGTTTGCGCCGCGCTGGATTTACGCCCAAATCGATACGCGATTTTTGCGAGCGCATCGGCCTGACCAAACAAAACTCATGGATAGAAATGGGCGTGCTGGAATACTGCATCCGCGAAGACTTAAACGAGAATGCACTCAGAGCCATGGCGGTTTTACAGCCGCTGCGCGTGGTTATCGACAATTATCCCGAAGATCAAACCGAACAGCTAGAAGTCAGCAATCATCCGCAAAAGCCCGAGCTGGGCAAACGCATCGTGCCTTTTTCCAAGGTCATACTGATCGAACAGGACGACTTTGCCGAAGTGCCGCCGCCGAAATTCAAGCGTTTGGTAGAGGGCGGCGAAGTCCGTTTGCGCGGCTCATACGTTATCCGGTGCAACGAAATCATCAAGGATGCTGCCGGCAACATCACCGAACTGCGTTGCAGCTACGACCCTGACACCTTGGGCAAAAATCCCGAAGGCCGTAAAGTCAAAGGCGTAATCCACTGGGTTTCCGAACAGCACTCGAAACCGGCGGAATTGCGCTTGTATAACCGATTATTCACCGTACCAGCTCCGGACAATGAAGAAAACTTCCTGGACGTCATAAATCCAGATTCATTGGAAGTACTGACCGATTGCCGAGTTGAGGCCAGCTTAGCCGAGGCACAACCGGAAAGCCGCTATCAGTTCGAACGGACCGGCTATTTCTGCTTTGATGCGATAGACAGCGTCGATGGCAAACTGGTGTTTAACCGCACCGTGACCTTGCGGGATAACTGGGAAAAAGATTGATAAAATATGGCTGTACTATTTTGACTAAATTATTTTATCCACGTTACTTAACGTAGGGCGTGCCATGCGCGCCAACGAGCAGCACAAAAGGCGCGCACGGCACGCCCTACGCCCAACAATCATTTAACTTATCAACCACGAAATCACTATGAACCAACAAGACAGCATCAAACTTGTAGAACAATACTATGCCGCATTCAACGGCGGCGACATGGACACCTTCCTTAACCTACTGACCGACGACGTCATCCACGACATCAACCAAGGCAGACGGGAAATCGGCAAGGAAGCATTCACCCAGTTCATGGCCTGCATGAACAACAATTACAAAGAACAGCTGGTCGATATGGTCATCATGGCGACAGCAGACGGCAAACGCGCGGCTGCCGAATTTGTCGTGTTGGGCGAATATATTAAAACCGACGAAGGCTTGCCTGCCGCACAAGGGCAAAAATACCGCCTGCCGGCCGGTGCTTTTTTTGAAATTCGCGACAACAAAGTGGCCCGCATTACCAACTATTACAATCTGCAAGACTGGATTGCTCAGGTAAGCGAATAGTTCAGCGGTAGGTTGGGTTGCAAAAAGATGCAGCCCAACCCTCTTAGGACTTTGAATAAAAACAACCGAAGCTATACCCCGGCTAGTTATACGAATCATGCCTCTTCAGCGGTTTATGTCAATAATGCGTTGAGTAACGTTATTACCTGCCCGGAGAGCGCCGTATGAAAAAGGGTTTCACATTACCCGCCAGTTCTTTATCGGCTGAATTTATTTCAGTTGAATTTATGATTTTTCGTATATCATAGCGTCTGGGAAGCAATTAATTGCCTTTCCAATTATTTGTTTTCAGGCATGGTCTGAAAATCACACCAAAACACTTCATAGGTATATGATGAATTTAATCAAAAAAGCAGTACTCACCATCGTTATGGCTATCTCTTTTGGTGCAAGCAACTTTGCTTTCGCTGAAAATGCAAAAGCCGCTGAAGTTATTGCACACATTGAAGAAGCTATAGCTGAAATCAACAAACACGATTTCAATGCCGCTTATACACATGAAAAAGCAGCACGTAACGCTTCTGATGAAATCGTAGGTAACGAAGCTGTCGTAAAACAAGGTCTTGACAGCCTTATTAAAGCGCAAATAATCGGCAAAAGCGCTGATGAACCAAAAGCTATTGCTGAATTAAACAAAGCATTAGGCTTTTACAAGTCACTCTAAGCATTAGATCCGACTTTTAATGGGGCAGGGTTAACTTAAGTTGATCCTGTCTTCCATTCAAAACGACATTCCCCTACAATTTTTACTCGGCTAACCGCGTAAAAGACGTTGTTCACATGCCCCAAGCTCGTCCGCCAACTTCCTGTTATTTATGCCCGATTTGCGCGGCCTCGCTACAGCTGAATCCATCAGCTAAAAGCTATGCTTGCGAGAACAACCACCACTTTGATCTTGCAAAGGAAGGCTATTTAAATCTTTTACCGGTGCAGCATAAACATTCCGCAGAACCCGGTGATAACAAACAAATGATGCAGGCCAGACGCGAGTTTTTGGAAGCAGGGTTTTATGAACCGATGGCCAAAGCGTTGACGATGATAATTGATGCCAGCCAGCCCACGCATCTGCTGGATCTGGGCTGCGGTGAAGGCTATTACAGCCGGGCAATTGAAGCCTGTTGCTCAAATTCGATGATGCTGTATGGCGCCGACATTGCCAAATATGCCATAGCCGCAGCAGCAAAAAAACAGCCCAATGCCCGATTTATAGTCGCGAGTGTTAACCGACTGCCTTATGCAGTACAGTATTTTGACTTTGTGCTGAGGGTGTTTGCCCCGTCAAATGACGATGAACTGAGACGGATGCTAAAACCGTCAGGACTTTTACTAACGGTAACGCCGGGGCCAAGACATTTATGGCAACTGAAAGAATTTATCTATGCCGAAGTAAAAGAGCATGCGTTAGAAAGCATGGTGCCGGAAGGCTTTGAACGCATCGACACGCAACGCATCAGCTATAAAATCACTCCGAATCCCCTGCAAAGAATCGCCCTGTTGCAAATGACGCCTTTTGCGTGGCGAGCCAATGAGAACGTCCAGCAAGCCATTAGAGATGCTACAGAACTTGAGATAGAAACCGACTTTATTTTGACGTTGATGGTAAAGGCGGCGGACTAAAGTAGTTATATGTAATAGGTATTTTTAACTACTCATCCTTCATGCATGGCAGCCAATGCCGAGACATTATCACTACAAAGACTTATAAAATAGGTTATTGCATAAGTAATTCCACTTAAATATTGACAGCATTTTAGAAGCTAGCATAAAGTTTAATCTAACGTAAAAACTCAACCTCTTAATAAGAGATGTTTTTTTATTTTGGTTGGCTTGCAAGGCTTGATCAGAATTATGGTTTTGCTGCTAGAGCCTATTTCGATACTTAAATATTACATGTCAACTGATTCTGTAGTTTAGTGTCTAGCAATATTAAAGAGGAGCATGTTATGCCTGCAACACTCTCATATCCGGGCGTTTATATTGAAGAGATTTCCAGCGGGGTTCGCACCATCACCGGGGTTGCGACGTCGATTACTGCATTTGTTGGACGGGCTCTACGAGGGCCGACAGACGACCCCGTAACAATTAACAGCTTTGGTGACTTTGAGCGTGTTTTCGGCGGGCTATGGGAGGGCAGTGCGTTGGGTTACAGTGTACGCGACTTCTATCTTAACGGCGGTAGTCAAGCAATTATTGTGCGGCTCTATCATCAAAAATTCGCATCAAAAGCAGACCGGGATAAAGCACTCAATGCTGCGACTGCCACGGCAGTTGCAACCGCAGGCGCGGATGTTGCTGCCGCACTAGCGGCTGCCAAAGCCAAAGCAGATACCTATTTAACAGATCCTGAAAAAAGCGCCGCCAAGTTCGTGTCAGACGAAGCGATAAAAGCGTCCACTGCCGCAGGCGCAACTGTTGCCACCATAAAAACCGCCGCCGATGCAGCAGCCGTCAAAGCCGCCCCCATCAACAAAGCATCGCTGTCCGTCAACGGACTTAGTCTCGAAGCCAAATATGAAGGTACATGGGGAAATGAGTTACGGGTGCGTATTGATTATGATGTCATGGGGGGGGATGCCAACCTGTTTAATCTGTCGATACGAGACGGTATTAGCAAACAGATCGAGATATTTCGCAATGTCTCGGTAGTTTCCGGTCATGTGCGCCAAGTCGATAAAGTTCTCAAAAACGAATCACATTTGGTGCAGATGACAGGCGCTTTGCCTGGAGTACGCCCCACTGAGCATGAACCCCTCGATAACACCAAGAACGAAAACGACATATGGGCCGACAACAGCAAAGCCACAAACACTAAAGTACTAGCAACTGATCAGGCCACCGACGGCGGTTTATTAGATGTCAAAGACTTTACCGGCACCGGCAAGGAAGGCAGTAAGGAGGGACTTTATGCGCTTGAAAAAGCCGACCTTTTCAATATCCTGTGTATTCCGCCTTATCTGGAAAATGGAGATATTGATAATAATTCGTTAGTTGGAACTGCCGCAAAATATTGTGAACTCAGACGCGCTATGTTACTGGTAGACCCACCGAGTACATGGACGAGCAAGGACGCAGTCAAAGCGGAAATAGCGTCAATAGGCACTAGCAGCAAAAACGCCGCTTTATTTTTTCCGCGCATTAAACAGCCCAATCCTTTGCATGATAACCAGATAGAAGACTTCGTTCCCTGCGGAGCTATCGCCGGCATTTTCGCACGTACCGATACACAGCGAGGAGTCTGGAAAGCGCCTGCCGGACTTGACGCCTCACTAGTTGGGGTGCCACAGCTTAGCGTCCCGTTAACGGATGCTGAAAACGGGGAACTTAACCCGCTGGGCATCAACTGCTTACGGGCACTGCCCGCAGCCGGGCGCATAGTTTGGGGCTCCCGCACGCTACAAGGCGATGATCGCCTCGCATCGGAATGGAAGTACATCCCCGTTCGCCGCACTGCGCTGTTCATAGAAGAAAGCTTGTATCGCGGCACCCAATGGGTGGTTTTTGAGCCGAACGACGAACCTTTATGGGCGCAAATCAGGCTTAACCTGGGCGCGTTTATGCAGAACCTGTTTCGGCAAGGGGCATTTCAAGGAAAATCCCCCAGAGAGGCTTATTTTGTCAAATGCGACAAGGAAACAACCAATCAAACCGACATCAATTCGGGCATTGTAAACATCGTGGTCGGCTTCGCACCTTTAAAGCCCGCTGAATTCGTAGTTATCAAACTCCAGCAAATGGCTGGGCAAATTGACGTGTAAGGAATAAATATCATGGCACAATTTAGCGTTAACGCACAGCGGTTCGACCCTTATAAAAACTTTAAATTCCGTGTTAAATGGGACGGCAAATACGTAGCGGGTGTCTGTAAAGTGGGTATGCTCAAGCGGACGACCGAAGTGGTTAAGCACCGCGAAGGCGGCGACCCCAGCAGCAGCCGTAAATCACCAGGCCGTACCGAATATGATGCGATTACCTTAGATCGCGGCGTTACTCATGACAAGGAGTTCGAGCAATGGGCGAACAAAGTTTGGAATTATGGCTCCGGTCTAGGCAAGGAAGTCTCACTTAAAGACTTTCGCAAGGACATCATTATCGAGCTTTACAACGAGGCGGGACAATTGGCAATCGCTTACAAAGTCTTTCGCTGCTGGGTTTCTGAATTTCAAGCGCAGCCGGATCTCGATGCCAACGCCAATGCCATCGCGATACAGCATATAAAACTGGAAAATGAAGGCTGGGAACGTGACTACGAAGTTCCTGAGCCCGCAGAAGAGTCTTTTATTGAGCCCGCATAGTGAGCTGTCAAGTTTCAACTTCAAGTTTGCTGTCGGCCTGGGAGCGGGGTTTGCCGCAATCGCCTACGCGTCGGGCGCTGACTTTGCTGGCGGCGACTTACCCCGGTTTTGGTGAGGATGAACTCTTTAACTTAAGCATTGGCGAACGTGACGGACTGTTAATGGACTTGCGCGAGGCGCTGTTTGGCTCCAGCATGACTTGCTTGGCACAATGTACACAATGCGCCGAGCAGTTGGAAATGGCAATTGATCTTGCCGACATCAGGATAAAACCGACAGCGAAGCCGGTAGTTCCGTTAACACTGGAGTTACCGGATTATCGCTTGGATTTTCGTCTGCCCACCAGCCAAGATCTGCTGCTGATCGAGAGCCAAACCGATTTGGCCGCGGCCCGGCAATTATTGTTGGAGCGTTGTTTGTTGATGATTCAACGGGATGATCAAATGCAAGCGCTTAATGATTTGCCGGATGAAATTTTGAATCAGGTGGAGGCCGCTATGTCCGATGCCGATTCGCAAGCCGATGTCCAATTGGCATTGACTTGTCCTGCGTGCCGGAACCACTGGTTATCGGCCTTCGACATTGCCTCGTTTCTTTGGTGCGAGATCAATGCCTGGGCCGGGCGGATTATCAATGAAGTCCATCTTTTAGCTAAAGCGTATGGCTGGCGGGAATCAGATATTTTGGCATTAACACCTACGCGCCGACGCTTTTATTTGACGCTGATTTCAGGCGCAGGTGTTTAACCGGGTTAAATTTATGAGCTTTTATTTAAACCATATTGCCGCCTTAAGTCTCAACATGGCTAAGCCCATCCAGCCGCGATTGCCCGGCGTTTTTGAAGCGGCTCCGGAAATAAATCAGGCCGCCAACGAACCTGCTGAAGCCTGGAATATTGAGCTTGCCGCACCTAAGCAAGAACTTCGTCCGGAACCATTGGCGCAAGAAAACCATAATGCGCCCAAGCCTCTGTCCGTAAACCGTTTCGTCAACACAGCAGAGCAAAGCCCTGCGCCTTTGCCGGTGCATGAGCCGCCCACCAATCCCTTGATGACTGCCGTCAGCAATCCGCAGCCGAAAATTTCAAGCCATACTGCAAACTCTCCACAGCCAAAGCCCTTGCCTGAAATGCAGAACATTAATTCAGCGCCGCTTGGACAAAACAACACGCCCCAGATCAGCGAAATCGAAGCCGTTAAGCCTAATATACAAAAACAAGCTGAACATTTTCAACCCGTAACAGCCTTAAAAACAGCCGACGAAAACCCCGTTACTCAGCCTAGCGTGCGTTATAAACCCGCCGTCGAAAGAATCATCGAACATACCGTTATTGAGCGCACTTTGATCGACCGTGGAGACAACAATATTACGCCTGTCCTAACGGAACATAAGGATCCGGCTGAACAGTCCAAGCAATCAACGTTCGATAGCCCCCAACCCAATGTAGCAGCTGACATACCCGTTACGCCAAAAATCAGCCAACATTCGCCCGTTGCAGACTTGAAACAGGCTAACCCGGTAGCAGCCCCTGCAAAATCCGTACTGGAACCGCGCATACAAGTACACACGCCGCCTAAAGAAACGCCAAAAATCGAAGAGCTTGGCACCCCCCTTACAGAACCCACCATTCAAGTCACTATTGGCCGCATTGAGATTCGGGCGACGCAAAATACCGATAAAACCCCGGCAAAACCGCGTACTGCAAGCACCACATTGAGCCTTGACGATTACCTCAAACAACGCAATGGCGGCAGATCATGAGCGGGCCATTTGCTATCGCTTCGGTTACCGCGGTACTGAAAAATTTGCTCAACGACGGTTTCATTAATCAGGATCTTGCCGTCCCTGTCGGCAGTTTTTCCGTGACCGCCGTGCCGCCCGACCGTATCCCGACCGACGCCAAGGAACCCAATCAAATCAACCTGTTTTTATACCGAGTGACGCCCAATTTGGGCTGGCGCAACGAAGCCTTGCCTTCGCGCAACAACAACGGCGAACGCGTCAGCAACCCGCCTTTAGCGCTGGATCTGCACTACCTCCTGACCTGTTACGGCAGCAAAGATTTTAATGCCGAGATTCTGCTCGGTTATGCCATGCAAATGCTGCACGAAACGCCGGTGCTAACGCGTGGAGCTATCCGTACCGCGCTTGGCGGAGTTTCTTCCGTAGATAATAATTTTGCGGATTTTCCTTCAGTTTTCGGCGACTTGAAGGGCATTGACCTAGCTGACCAAGTCGAACTGATAAAGATCACCCCCAATTACTTAAGCACCGAGGATTTATCAAAGCTTTGGACATCGATGCAAGCGCGTTACCGTCAATCCATGGCTTATCAAGTGTCGGTGGTGCTCATCCAAAGCGCACGCGCCACCAAAGCCGCGTTGCCGGTACTTAAACGCGGCGAACAGGATAGAGGCCCGGAAGCTTTTGCCGATGCCGCCTCGACTTACCCCATTTTAGAAAGCTTACACAGCGGCCCGATTAAAGATGCCGAACTAGACCCATTGCCGCATTCATACCCCAGCGCACGGCTGGGCTTAACCTTAATCTTGCGCGGGGCGAATTTAAGCGGCGATACTGTAACCGTTGTTTTTAGGCACGCGCGCTACTCAGAACCCGGCCATCCAAAATTTTTAAAGGCGCAAGAACTGGTCATTAACCCTGCCGACAGAACCGCTAACGAAATTAAAATCACCTTACCCGAACCAGACCTCAGTGATCCGGCAAATACGGTCATGACCGATTGGCGAGTTGGCCTGTATTCAGTTTCGTTGGTCATTGAAACCGGCGGCAAAACCCAGCCGCCAAGCAATGAATTGGCGCTGGTTTTAGCGCCGCGCATTGACAGCATTGCCCCGATTTCACTAGTTGGAAAGGATGCCACGTTAACGCTCACCTGTAGCCCTCAAATACTGATGGATCAAACAGCCTCTTTATTGTTGGCTGACCGTGCAATTACCGCCGATGAGCTTGCTGCTGATGGCAATACCTTAATCTTTGCCATTAAGGATGCCCCAGTCGTAACCGACACCCCGGTGCGCTTACGCATAGACAATATTGACAGCATGCCGTTTGAGCGGGTATTCGACGCCAATAACAAGCCTTCTCTGCAATTTGCCGCTAATCAAAAGGTAAGCATCCCATGACCGATCATGAACAATGGCTGCAAGCCAATGATGCTTACCTAGCTGACGCCATCCATTGGCTGCATCTTCGTTTGGAACATTTAATCGAAGCCATTAATCCACCTGCGCCCAGCGAACCCGCCAAAAAATACAGTTTTAAAAAAGTTGCGCCTGAACCGAACGCCAACGTCAAAAATACAGACCTGGAAAAAATCGCCGAAAAAATGGCCGCAGCCGAAGCCTCGTCGCCCCCGCCCGCTTTGGTAATACTCCAAAGGCATTTAGGATTGACGCGTTTTGAAAGCAATATCTTGCTGTTATGCGTCGCCATGGAGTTGGACGGCAGAACCGCCTCTTTGTGCGCCAAAGCCCAAGACAACCCTTACAAGCCCTACCCCACCTTTGCGCTGGCCTTAAAGTTATTCGAGCAGGCGGCCTGGGATGCCATTAGCCCGGATCGTCCGCTACGTTACTGGCGACTGCTGGATATTAACCAACCGGGTGCCGAACCCTTGGCAACCAGCGCATTACGGGCAGACGAACACATCGTTAATTATCTCGTCGAACCCAAACACAAAATAGACGACCGGCTCATGCCCTTTGTCGCCCCGATCAACATCATCGGCAACAACGAAATACCATTAGCCCCTAGCCAGCTCTTAGCCGCGCAAACGCTGTTACATTACCTGCAAGCAAACAGCACCGAACAACGCCCGCTTATCGTGCAACTGACCGGCAGGGACGAGCTTGCCAAACAAGCGGTAAGCCACTATGCCTTGTCGCAACTGGGCTTGCAAATGATACGCTTCCCCGTTGAAACCTTGCCCACGCAAACCGGCGACATCGAAACCTTAACTCGGCTTTGGGGCCGTGAACTCCACTTACAGCCCTACGCGCTTTATCTGGATGCGGGACAATCTGATAGCCACGACACCGCAGCATCACTAAAACGTTTACTTGCCAATTGTGGCGGCATCACCCTACTCGCTACCAACAACCTGCAAACCGATCTGTTTGGCTTATCCCTGGAAATCGACAAACCCAGCTCCGCCGAGCAGCAAGACGCATGGATCAAAGCCTTGGGAGCAGGCACCGAACCTTTCGCCGCCAAACTTGCCGGGCAATTTAACCTGGATATTGCCTCCATCATTGAAATCAGCCGCAACGTCCCCGCAGAACAGCCTGACTTGCAGCAAGCCGTCTGGAAAACTTGCGCACTTAAAACCAGCCCCAAGCTGGATCAACTGGCACAGCGTATAGATGTTAAAGCCAGCTGGGATGATATCGTCCTGCCCAAAGCACAATTAAGCCTGTTGCAGCAAATTACCGGTCAAGTGGATCAGCGCGGCAAAGTTTATAACGACTGGGGCTTTGCCGAAAAAATGAACCGGGGACTGGGGCTTAGCGTATTGTTTGCCGGGGATAGCGGCACCGGCAAAACCATGGCCGCTGAAGTCATCGCTAACGCCTTAAATTTAAACCTGTACCGCATCGACCTATCCGCAGTAGTCAGCAAATACATCGGCGAAACCGAAAAAAACCTGCGCAAGTTATTTGACGCCGCCGAAGATGGCGGCGCGGTGTTGTTTTTTGACGAAGCCGACGCCCTGTTCGGTAAACGTAGCGAAGTCAAAGACAGCCACGACCGCTATGCCAACATCGAAATCAACTACCTGTTGCAACGCATAGAATCCTACCGGGGTCTTGCCATACTGGCCACCAACATGAAAAGTTCATTGGATGACGCGTTTACGCGTCGCTTGCGTTTTATCGTCAACTTCCCGTTTCCAGGACTTGCCGAACGCAAAGAAATGTGGCGCAAAGTTTTCCCCAAAGACACGCCCACAGCCGAACTCGATTACGACCGCTTGGCCCGGTTTAACTTAACCGGCGGCAATGTCCATAACATCGCCTTGAACGCCGCCTTCCTTGCCGCCCGCAAAGACCCCCAGCAAGTCACCACGGCCTTGATTTTCGAAGCCATACGCGGCGAGTACGGCAAACTGGACAAACCGATTAACGAAGCGGAATTTCGCGTTATGGAAGTGGTGGGATCGCGGCCATGAACATCCAGCTCAATATCGAACGGCTGATATTGGACGGCATCGACCTGCAGCAACATCAAGGCCCGCTGCTAAAAGCCAGCGTGGAAGCCGAACTGACCCGCTTGCTCAGCACAGGCGGAATATCGCCCAGCCTTGCGGCTGGCGTTGCCGTGCCGCGTATTGCAGTAGAACCCATGCAACTGAACGCAACTAACAACGCTACCCAACTAGGACGGCAAATCGCCCAATCCGTCTATGGAGGCATCGCGCATGAATAAAGCCAGTGTTGCCCAACAAGCCAAAACCTCAAGTACCTTAACGCCTGTCCAAGGTTTGCTTCAGCGCAAATGCGACTGCGGAAAGCATATGCCAGGAGGTGGACAGTGTGCCGAGTGCGCGAAGAAAAAAACCGGTTTGCAACGGAAGTTGGCGATTGGTGCCAGCAATGATCCCCTTGAGCATGAGGCTGACCGGGTTGCCGAACAGGTGATGTCTACACCGTTAAATTCAGCAGTCAACGCCACACCACCACGCATACAGCGTTTTTCCGAGCAAGCGAACGAGGGTTCAAATATCGCGCCTGCCAGCGTAGACCACGTCCTTGCTGACTCTGGCAGGCCGCTCGACCCAGCGTTACAGCGCGACATGGGACAGCGTTTTGGCCATGACTTTTCCCACGTGCGGGTGCATACAGGTGGTGCGGCCGAACAATCGGCGCAGGATGTGAATGCCCATGCTTACACGGTCGGGAATAATATCGTGTTTGGTGCAGGGCGGTTTTCGCCTCAGACCCCCGAAGGGCAGCGCTTGCTTGCCCATGAGTTGACTCACACAATCCAGCAGCGAGGAAGAGGCAATCAAACAATAATATCAAGAGCTACTTCCTCGCCAACGGATCGTTGTAAAGATATGCCTAAAGCAAGGCCTCCTCTGCTAATAAAAGATTCAGTACACCCCTCTGTCCGTGAAGCCCAAACTAAACTAAATTTATTTCATAACAATGAGATAGCAGCAGGACGAAAGGGATTATCCAGCGCACCACTGACGGAAGATTGTATTTTTGGACAATTGACATTTAATGCAGTCTTAGCCTTTCAGAAACAGGTTTTTCCCGGAGATTTTAAAGAGCATGATGGAAAAATTGGAACCAAAACATGGGCTAAACTAGATGCTGTTAGTTCAGCACCTACACCTACACCTACACCTACGCCTACGCCTACTGAAGTTCCGCCTAAATTTATTTGTGGACCAAATGTATCCGCTGAAGTTGTTGCTGCAATAGGAAAAACAAAAAGTGCTTTTTCTGCTTGGTCTGTCACTGATAAGACGGATACCTGTAATGCATTAATTTCTTTATCTACCGGAGCGTATGCCTGGGATATTGTGAATCTTCATAACAATGCATGGATACTCGATTATAGGCCTAGCTGCGCTAGTCGTGGTGCTACACCACCCTGTGGATCAAGCATACAAATAAATACCGGCTGTTACTATGCGGGGTCAGTGAATTACGTTATTTTTGGAATCATGTTTAACCTGTGCAATAACCATTTCACTGTTTTAGGCTCCACTGATGCAGCAAACTTTACAAAAAGCGAAATGCTTAATTGGATTAACAAGTACAAGGGAACGGGATTTACTGGACTATCAACTCCATCGGCAAATTTTGTAGATTCGCAACGTTGGAGTGTGGCCGGATTTGATAATTGGCCAGCAGCAAGCGATCCGCCACCTGATAGGCCTAATTGCTCACCAGTTTGCCCATCGGCTTATTTTGGCTCAACTTTTCTTGTGAATTGGGTTCCCAAAGGGATTTTCTAATTGGCTGACGGTGTAAATCGGACAACTTTCAAGTCGTCCGACACATCAAAGCCACTATATTCATTTGGTTTAGGGACTATTGATTTCATCAAAAGCATTAATTTTGGTTTCACAGTTATAAAACGGAATACGGAAATATAGATCATGAACAAAACTGCTGTGGCTCAGCCAGCCAAAATCACGAATTCTTTGCTGCCAGTTCAAGGCCTACTCCAGCGTAAGTGCGCCTGCGGTAATCATACGCCAGCGGGTAGGCAGTGTGCGGAATGCGCAAAGAAAAAAACCAGTATGCAACGAAAACTAGTAATTGGTGCCAGCAATGATCCCCTTGAGTCGCGTAGGTCGGGCAACGCTTTTTTGTTGCCCGACATTTCATTCGGGGACGGCGCTGCATAAACCAGAAGGCTATTGCCCTTGGCTTAGCTGTGCTGAGCATAAGCAGCGTGTCCGATTTAATCTTAAATCCTTGTAATTCAAAATAGTGCAAAACCAAGCCAGTATTTATCTCTCAATACGCATGATAACAAGAGAAAATTACTTAAAGTGAAGACCAGCCCCCCACTTAAAAAACGGGGCGAATACCGAAAAACCTTATGACTAGGAAATTGAGGAAACAACCAATGACAACTGATTTAAATATTGCCGCTTATGGCGAAGGTATTCTATATCCGCCAAACCTTGCAACGAATATGACAGCTATGCAGCAAGCCGGCTGGACTAGTTTGATGGTGAGCCTGTTTCAGGTAGACAGAGCTGGCGACATTACCTTTAACGGTAACGCTATCATCTCCAACGGTAACTATGTAGGCGATTCCACTTGGCCTAGCCAATTAGCACAATTAAAAAGTACCGGAACCATCGAAACCTTGTTGGCTACTTTTGGCGGTTGGGATAGCGCCTTCCAAAATATCCAAGATATTTACAATGGCAACAATAATTCATTTGCTGGCACCGCGCTACAAGCTAATTGTACGGTTTTTAGAGCAACGTTTCCTGCCTTCGACTTGATCGATATGGATGTGGAATATCCTGATGGAATGCCTACTAATGCTACGGCCTGTTTTATTGCTTTTTGCGAAATGTGGATTGAGGCTGGTTTTGGCATTACCTTTTGTCCTTACCAAGATATGCCTTTCTGGACTGCCGCACTTGTAACGATTGAACAAAACCATCCTGGGGCAGTTAAATGGTGGAACCTTCAATGCTATGCAGGAGGCCAGGGCAATAACCCCAGCGATTGGGCAAGGGCAATAACAAAAGCTTTGCCAAACTTTAATACCAATGGATATATCCTTTCCAGCGACTGGACACGATTTTGGAACTCGCAGGATAACGCATGGGAAGGCGACTGCCCGGCGGCCGTAGAATCGTTACTATCCAGCTTTAGAGGAGAAGCCTGTGTTGGCGGAGGATTTATCTGGACGATTGACCAAATAATAGACTATGCAGCCGAAACAAAAATAAATCCCGACCCAGGCAATTGCGGCAATGTAGGGATGACTGACTATGTGAATGCCATTGTTAATGGCCTGAAACCTTCATGAGGTTAATTCAGTTGCGTTTAACTGCGGCGCAAGGTGGTAACGAGACAATCAGTGTCGATCTGTAGCTAAATAAATACCAATAAACCCATAAAAGGCAAAAAACCATGAGCAGCTTTCCCAACTCACCCAAAGTCCTTAAAGGCGCGATTATCGGAGTCGACCCCTTTAATCCGTTGGCGAGCATTGCGGTGTTCCAGTACAACCCGCATACGGTGACGCGTAGTTTGCAGGTGCTGGCTGCCAGTGAAGGGGGGGACAAATCCGAGGCCTTGCGCCTTAAGGGGCCGCCGGTTGAAACGATCAAAATGGATGTTGAGATTGATGCCACTGATCAATTGGAAAAAGCCGACGGCATAACCAATGCGCTAGGCATATATCCGCAATTATCTGCGCTGGAAATGCTGCTGTATCCGAAAAGCACCTTGGTGATTGCTAACGCGATTGCGGCGGCGGTGGGCACGGTAGAAATATTGCCGCCCACCGCACCGTTCACCTTGCTGGTTTGGGGCTTGAAACGGGTGGTTCCGGTGCGCTTGACCGAGTTAAGCATTACCGAGGAAGCGTTCGACCCGGATCTTAATCCTATCCAAGCGAAGGTTTCGCTGGGATTACGGGTATTAAGTTACAACGATTTGCCGATTACCGACCCCGGCTACGCCATTTTCATGGCGCACCAAATCGCCAAAGAAGTCTTTGCAACCATGGGCAGCATCGGCAATTTAGGCGCGGTTGCCGGTGGCGATGTGAAATTGTTTTAAGAGGATATGCCGATGTTTACCCATACCAGTCGTTATTATTCAGTGGAAACGGTCAATTTCACTGGCCCCGATGGACAGGAGCACGCTTATATCCGTCGACGCTTTTTGCCTAATCCCGCCGCTCTGCAAGTCCTTGCCGAAGTGGTCGTCAATCAGGGCGACAGGCTGGATAACCTCACCGCAAAATCCTTGGGCGACCCGGAACAGTTTTGGCGGGTTTGCGATATCAACAATGCGCTCAATCCCAGCGAGATGACCGCCGAAGTCGGCCGTAAGTTGTTAATACCCTTGCCGCAATTCGAAAGCTAAGGAAAACAGACGAATGAACATATTGGGTGTGCATTTAACAGTACTGATCGGCGAGACCATTCCGACACCGGTGCCTTATGAGCTTAGCATTGCGCTGAAGGATGTGGAGGTCAATCACCGTGACGATGGCCCGTCCGGCTTTCAATTGCGTTATCAAGTGGGCCGGTCTGGACTCTCCGATTTGCTTGACTACAAGCTGCTTTCAAATCCGTTGCTGAAGCCTTTTAACCGCGTGATCCTGATTGTCACCTTTTCGATCATGCCCCAAGTGCTGATGGATGGCATTATCACCAATATCCAACTGAGCCCAAGCTCGGAGCCGGGGGGCGACATTCTGACCATAACCGGCGAAGATGTCAGCCTGATGATGGACTTGGAGGAAAAAAACCAATCTTTTCCCGCCATGCCGGATTATGTGGCAGTGGGCAAAATTATCGCCGGTTATGCAAAGTACGGCTTGGTGCCGCCCAAACCGCCGCTCAACCAGGAAGCGATGACGCCGGTGAACCCGCTGGAACAAATCCGCCAGCAACCGGCCAATACCACCGACCGCGCCTATCTAAAAAGTTTGGCCGATCAATACGGGTTTGTGTTCTACATCACGCCCGGCCCGGTGCCCAGCGTCAACACGGTGCATTGGGGGCCGCCTGAGCGCATAACCGTCCCGCAATCGGCCTTGTCGGTAAAGATGGGCGGATTCACCAATGTCGAGTCGATCAATTTCCAATTTAATGCGCTGAGTCCGCAGCAAGTGAATTATACCGATCAGGATAAAACCAATAAGGTCAGTTCGCCCGGCATCGAAAGGAGTATTCCGCTGACGCGAAATGTCGCCGAGGCCAAACGCTCGACCACCCTGACCGGCTACAGCAGCCGTACGGCGGTGCAGGCGCAGGGCAAAGTGGATCAATCGCATGACAATGCGGTTACCGCAACCGGCGAATTGAACACTTTGCGTTATAACGGCATCCTCAACCCACGCGGCTTGGTCGGCGTTCGCGGCGTCGGCGATACCTACGATGGGATTTATTACGTTAAAAACGTCAGCCACAAGATCAGCAAAGGCCATTACGGCCAAAGCTTTACCCTGACCCGTGAAGGGACGGGGACTCTTTCACCTTTTCTTATCCCCTAGATCATCATGGCACAATTTTTCGGAAAATATGCAGGGACGGTCGATCAGAACATAGACCCCAACGGGAAAGGGCGGCTGCTGGTTAAAGTCCCCGCTGTGTTCACTGAAGGCACGGTTTGGGCAACTCCTTGTGTGCCTTATGCCGGTTCGAATGTCGGTTTTTTTGCAATGCCGCCGGTGGGCGCCAATATTTGGGTGGAGTTTGAGGCGGGCGACCCCAACAGCCCGATTTGGTCGGGCTGTTATTGGAAGGACGACAATACCGCGCCGGTTGCTTTTTCTCCTTTGGCGGATAAGAAAAAAATGCTGAAGACGGATAGTTGTACGTTGACATTGGACGATACACCGGGAACCGGCGGCATCAGCATTGAATACGGGCAACTGAAAATCGAGATCAAGACCCAGGGCATTGAAATCGATAACGGCCAAGGCGCAAAGATCAGCCTTACGGGGCCTAAAGTCACCATTAATAACGGCGCATTGGAGATAACATAATGCCAGGGTTTCTCGTACAAGTCGGCGCTACGGTGCAGTGCTCCCATGCTGGTCAAGCCTCGGCCACTGCGCCTAACCCACGGGTGACGGTGGGCGGTCAACCGACCGTATTGACTACTGCGTCCTACACCGTTGCCGGATGTACCTTGCCTCCGCCGACTGCCGCCAACGGGCCGTGCGTCACGGCGCAGTGGCTAAGCGGCACGACCCGCGTCATGTCCAACGGCCAGCCGCTGGTCGTCCAAAGCAGCCAGTCGATTTGTACACCGACCGGTACGCCTTTAATGATTGTTGCAACACAAACCCGCGTCAGCGCGATGTGAGTATCCGATGAATAGCTTCGATTTCCCGTTCCGTTTCGATAACCACGGACGGACTGCTTCTACCGACCCGGACGGCCATATCCGCGATATGATCGAGCAGTTTTTATTCACCAATGCGGGTGAACGGGTCAATCGCCCCGATTTTGGCAGCGGCTTGTTGCAACTGATTTTTTCGCCCAACAGCCCGGAACTTGCCGCCGCGTTACAATTTACCGTGCAGGCCGGTTTACAGCGCTGGCTGGGCGATGTCATTGAAGTACGCGCTTTGGACATCACAAGTGAAGAGGCAAAATTACAGGTCATCTTGCAATACCAGGTGCGGCGCACACAAGAAATTAAGGTTGCGACCTTTGAAAGGAGTGTGCCATGAGTGCATCAACGTTAGTCTGTAAAAACGAACTACGGCGCAATCAAGTCCGCCACAAAAAAGGCTTAAACGGCCTTGATTATGTCGAAGTCAGCGATGACCAGCTTTGTCTTACGGTTTATTTTTTAGGTAAAGCGCCCTTACAACTCGAAAAAGAAAATATACGCGTCCAGGGCGGACAGCGTATCGTCAATATTCAAGTGACCGGCCTTGAGATACACAGTGATATTGACTGTCCGGATGTAGATGATTGTGCGCATATCACCGTCGATAAGTTCGGCGATTTTTCGACCTACCGCTTGTGCCTGATTGAGATTGACCGCCACACTAAAAAACCGGTCTTGGACATCGGCCCGCAGGGTGGACAACAGTTTCGTCCCATGTCCGGCATCGACCCGCGCTATGCCTGCCTGGATTTTAGCTTTAAGGCCAGTTGCCCCAGCGACCTTGATTGCAAATCTCAAGCCCCCTGTCCTCCCGAACAACGCACTGAGCCGCCCATCAATTATCTGGCCAAGGATTACGCAAGCTTTAGGCAGCTGATTCTTGACCGCATGGCGCTGACCATGCCGGACTGGAAAGAACGGCATGTCCCCGATTTGGGCATTACCCTGGTAGAGTTGTTAGCCTATGCCGGGGATCAATTGAGTTACTACCAGGATGCGGTTGCCACAGAAGCTTATCTTGATATCGCCCGTCGGCGCATTTCCGTCCGCCGGCACGTGCGCTTGGTGGATTATCACTTGCACGAAGGTTGCAACGCCAGGGCTTGGGTGGCCTTTGAGATTTCTGCGGGCAAACTCGAATTAAAACCGATGGACTTTTATTTAATAACCGATCCGGGCTTACCCACACTTGGCAATATACTGAGCTCAACGGAGCTGCCAAATAAACAGCCTCGTCCTTATTTGATCTTTGAGCCCTTGGTCGAAAATTCGGAACAGGCTATTACTTTTTATGCGGAACATAATGAGATAACCATTTATACCTGGGGCGATGCCGAGTGCTGTCTGCCTAGAGGAGCGACATCCGCCACCCTTATCGATCCGGGCCAAGCGGCGTCGGCGCAAACCGAACACGCCGATCATAATAGTGAGCATGATGAATGCTGTTGTCATGAAGAAGATTCAGTGCCGGCCTCACTGAATTCGGATTATAAATTGCAGTTCAAGCCCTGCGATATCCTTATCTTTGAAGAGATCAAAGGCCCAAAGACCGGTAATAAAGCCGATGCCGACCCCAGCCATCGCCATGCCGTCCGTTTGACTAAGGCGCAAAAATCCCAAGACCCGCTCACCGGCCGGCTTATTTGGGAAATCGAATGGAGCCCAGAAGACGCCCTGCCTTTTGCCCTATGTCTGTCGTCAATCAAAAAAGATGATTGCTCTCCTATTTCGGGTGTCAGCGTGGTGCGCGGCAATGTGCTGTTGGTCGACCATGGCGAACGAGTCAAGGATGATCTCCCTGAGGTTCCCTTGGAAACCCTGCAAGCCGAATGCGGTTGCGGCTGTACGCCGCGGGAAGCGACCAAGGTCGCCGGTCGTTTTGAACCGCCCCTCCCTAGGACGGGCCTAACCTTTAGCCAGCCGTTACGGCTCTGTAAATTAAAAGCTCTGCCCTGCATGTCGGCCCCAAAATTTACGCCCGCCAGTGCGATGCTAAAACAAGAAGTCGGCTTAGCTACGCCGGAAATAAGGCTCTATGAAATTCCACCTGCGTCTAAAGAACCCGCTCATCAAACCTTGCCGGAACACAAACAACATAATCTCGAGTCTGCGCAGGACATCATAGACATCGCTAAAGCGCCCATTTGGGAGCCGCGGCTAGAGTTACTAGGTAGCGGCCCTTTCGACCCTCATTTCGTGGTGGAAATGGAAGATGGCAGACAGGCCAAACTGCGCTTTGGCAATGGCGAGTCGGGACGCATTCCTAATGCCCAAACCTATTTTCAGGCCGATTACCGAATCGGCAATGGCGCTGTCGGCAATGTCGGCGCCGAGTCCATTAACCATCTGGTGTTGCGTAATCAGACCCTGAACGGCGTCACAATAACCCTTAGAAACCCCTTGCCCGCAATCGGCGGCACCAACCCGGAACCGATCGCCGAAGCCAAGCTGTTTGCCCCGCAAGCCTTCCGTAAAGACTTGCAACGCGCCATTACCGCCGACGACTATGCCCAGATTGTCATGCGTGCTTTCCCCCATCAGGTGCAACGCGCCAAGGCCAAACTGCGCTGGACGGGGAGTTGGTTTGAAGTGTTGGTCGCCATTGATCCTTTGGCGGCTGAAGAGGCGGACGAGCCATTGCTCTGCGCCATTAAACAGCATCTTTGCCGCTACCGGCGCATCGGCCACGACATCGTGGTGGTGCAGGCCGCTTATGTGGCTTTGGATATAGCCATGACCGTATGCGTGTTGCCGCATTATCTGCGCGGCCATGTCAAAGCGGCATTGCTTGATGTGTTTAGCGCACGGACGATGCCTAATGGCGATAAAGGTTTCTTTCATCCCGATAATTTGAGTTTCGGTGAGGGCATTTATCTAAGTAGCTTGGTCGCTGCGGCACAAGTAGTAGCGGGCGTCGAAAACGTGGTGGTTACTAAGCTGGAGCGTTTTTCTCTAGGCCCCAACCAAGAAATCGATAACGGCCTGTTAGCCCTCGGAGACTTTGAAGTGGCGCGACTCGATAGCGATCCCAGTTTTCCGGAGAACGGCAAATTCACATTGGACATGCGGGGTGGACGATGAAACAAATGACACAAACTTGCGGCTGCTGTGTAGGTATAGAGACCATTACGCCAGAGCCTACGGCTAACCGGCCTGGGTTGACCGCCCTCTCCTATCGCATCGGCACCCATGCGACGTTTCTGGAAACGATGTTGGCGCGTTTGTCTGGCGGCGACTATCCGAAGCTGGCTGAACTGACGACCCGCGAAACCAACGATCCAGCCATCGCGTTAATGGATGCCTGGGCTGTGGTCGCCGATGTGCTGAGCTTTTATAACGAGCGCATTATCAACGAAGGTTATTTGGCTACCGCCACAGAACGCCGCTCGATACTGGAGCTTGCCCGTCTGGTGGGTTATGAGCTAAGGCCGGGGGTTGCTTCCAGCGTCTATCTGGCTTACAGCCTAGATACCAACACTACCGATGAAGTGCTGATCCCCAAAGGCGCACGTTCGCAAAGCCTGCCGGGGCCGGGTGAGTTGCCGCAATCGTTTGAAACCAGCGAGGATTTGAAGGCGCGGGCGAAATGGAATAATTTGAAGCCTAGGCTGACCCAGCCGCAAACCAAGTCAAGCATTGAACAAGGTGACGGCAAAAACAAGCGGATTTATCTGAAGGGCGTATCGGCCAATCTCAAGCCTAACGATCCATTGCTGATCGTCTTTCCCGACACAGTAGATGCTGGATTTTTCCGCGTTAAAGAGGTGTTTTCGGATACGGCCGCAAACCGCACTTTGGTGACCTTGCTGGAGACTGTGACTAATAAACCAGCCCCGGTTCTCCGCCCCCCCATTAATATTATCGGAAACCTAACGTTGGCTCCATCGGTGTACCGCAAAATTTTGTTTAGGCCATTAAACCTGAGTTATCCAACGTTTAATGTATCAGCGAGTTTTCAGGCACAAACATTAACGCAAGCCGATGAATCTAATCTCAATGGCGCCACTAAATCCGCTGATGCAGCTTTGCTACGCAAAACCTTGGCAGGACGTGAGTTGGGCTTTTCAGTATTAAAGATTTTTGCGCCGACATTGCAGGAAACTTTGACGGCTGCCGCCAAAAACGCGCAAGTCACTGAAGAAAATTCCATAAAGGTCTATGCCCTCAGGGCAAAGACGTCCCTCTTTGGTCATAACGCACCGAAAGAGCCGAAATACGAACCCGCGCTTTCGGGTGAAATACCCAATCCCAATGCTGGAAATTTAATGCCGCAAACAAGCTGGCCCGAATGGAATCTTGCCTCGGATGAAACGGCAAAAACACTTTATCTCGACAGGCGCTACGAAGAGATTCTGCCTGATAGTTATATTGCTGTTTTAATGAATAACAAACCACAGATTCTTGAGGTCGCAGATGTTCAATATCTCTCGCGCAGTGCCTATGGAATCAGCGGTGAAACAACAAAAATCAAGTTAAATGCCGAGTGGGGGCTCAATACGAACGCCACTATTGATTCAACAATACGCAAGACAATCGTCTACGCCCAAAGCGAATTGCTTGAACTTGCCGAAGAGCCTATCGAAGGCCCTCTTTGCGCAGGTGAAGACCGTCTGATCGAATTGGACGGCGTTTATGAAGGGCTGGAATCCGGTCGTTGGATCGTGGTTTCCGGCGAGCGCGAGATAGATGGCACCAGCGGGGTCAGGAGCAGTGAATTGGCCCTGTTGGCTGACGTTAGTCTGGACGTAAAAGAAATCAACGATACTGCGCTGGATGGCGATAAACTGCATACCTTCATCAAACTGGCCAACAAGCTCGAATATTGTTTCAAACGCGACACCGTAACCATCTACGGCAATGTCGTCAAAGCCACTCACGGGGAGACGCGCCAGGAAGTGCTGGGCAGCGGCGATGGCGCTAAAATGCTGCAAAGCTTTACCCTCAAACAACCGCCGCTGACTTATGTTTCCGCCTCTAATCCTTCCGGCGTGGACAGCACCTTAAAGGTCTATGTCAATAATATCGCTTGGCATGAAACCGATGCCTTGGCAGGCCTTGCGCCGACCGACCGCAAATTTATCACAAAAACCGATAACGAAGACAAAACCAGCATGATCTTCGGCAATGGCCGGGAAGGCGCGCGCCTGCCGAGCGGCATAGAAAACATCAAGGCCGAATACCGCAACGGCATCGGCAAACAGGGCAATGTCAAGGCCGGGCAAATCAGCCTGCTGACTACCAAACCGCTAGGCACCAAGGCGGTTATCAACCCACTTAAGGCATCCGGCGGCGCGGACAAGGAAAGCCGCGATCAAGCCCGTAAGAACGCGCCGTTGGCTATAAAGGCGCTAGACCGGCTGGTGTCGGTGCAGGATTACCAGGATTTTGCCCGCAGCTACGCCGGTATCGGCAAGGCCAGTGCAGTGGAACTGACCGATGGCCGCCGTCAGCTGGTGCATGTCACTGTTGCGGGGGCTGATGATGGACTGATTGATACGAACTCCGATTTGTATGGAAATTTACGCCAGTCATTACTAAGTTACGGCGACCCTTCGCTAGCCATTCGGCTGGAAGTGCGCGAGTTGATGCTGTTGGTCATCGAAGCCCGGCTCCGTATTTTGCCGGATTACCTGTGGGAACCTGTGGTCGTCAAAGTGCGCGGCGCAATGCTTGCCGCCTTCAGTTTTGAGTGCCGTGAGCTTGGGCAAGACGTGTTGCTCAGCGAAGTCATCAGCGTTATGCAGGCCATACCCGGAGTGGCATACGTGGATGTTGACGTATTAAGAGGTATTCCGGAAAAAATAATTGATAGCCTGCAATCAGGACAGCGGCGGTTAGTAACGCCGGGGGACATTGCCGATTTGCTTAGCGGACCTCTTAAGGATGCGGACAATAAAAATATAAAAGAGCCGCCTCCACGCTTAGACGTCAATTTTGCAGGCTTTGAAGGCAAGGCATTACGCCCTGTCCAACTGGCGTTTCTTAGCCCCGAAGTCCCCGCGACCCTAATCCTTAACCAGATCAACTGAGGGCATCATGAATACGACTGACAAAGATCGCCTTTACAAATTACTGCCTTATATCCACCAAC
>Ga0079306_1000567_pt1 | contig 32833 bp, 29 predicted proteins | sample Methanotroph_Enr_FD_79181 | JGI IMG/M metagenome (GOLD analysis project Ga0079306, IMG submission 79181) | Enriched soil microbial communities from Old Woman Creek wetland in Ohio, USA - Methanotroph_Enrichment_5 | ecosystem: Environmental > Terrestrial > Soil > Wetlands | place: USA: Ohio... | reverse complement strand
GTGTGCTCTACCACTCGTATTACGTGACCAATTATCTGGCCTCCGGGTTGGCATTAAGTGTTTTTCAGAACTATTACGATTTCATCGTCGCCGCCGGCGATCTGCTCTACGATCCTTCGCGTGCAGACGTATCACGCATTGACGCATTTGGCGTAAATACTGAAGTCCGTTTTAGTTCCGATGCACCATTTAGCCCCGAAGCAACCCCTGGAAATCTTTGGATTCGGATCTTTAGAGGTCAAACTGGACTCACAATCCATGTGATTAATTTGTTGGATCAGAAGGACTCGATTTGGAACGAATTCAAAGCTCCAATTTTGAGTCAGACGACTCTGGCAATTTCGATTGACGCCGCGGCCTTTTCAAATCAAGCCTCAATTGGCAGCAGTGCGAATGGATCTGTTTTCAAATTGAAACCGATGGAGGAACTTGGTAACAGGCTACAAATCACCGTCGATATCTGTGATGCCTGGACCATCGTAAATATTCCGCTTAAAACGAAGACTCAATAGGAAGTCACACCGTCGCGCACCAATACTCCCTTTTGGATGAGCATTATTGGCCTCTGCCATCAATAAAACAACTCAAACCGAAGTTCGCTCTGGAACCGTGAGCGTGTAATGGAAACCCCGTAAATCCGCCGACTACACCTTCCGAGGTTCGAATCCTTGACCCGCCACCAAGTCGAACAGAGTCACCAGCGTAGTCTCGTGGAATTTGAGATTTGGCATTCCGATTAGAATCTGCAAGTGAATAAGGTAATTGGAATTCTTGGGGGCAATAAACTCGCCGATTCTTTTCGTAAAACGGTATCGGGCGACGCAACTGGTGCACCCGAATGGTCTAAGCAGATGGACATTGGAGATGACATCGGGCTCTTTGGACCTGACAGCGCCGTCTGGGTAGTACATGGTTCTGTTTCAACGCTGATTGGCGGAATCCGTGCACTTCTATTGCAGGCCGCTCATCCGGCTGCTCATACTGGGGTTGCAGAGCACTCCCAATACGATACAGATCCCCTCGGTCGCCTGGAACGCACAACTAGGTGACTGACCATTACCACTTTCGGATCAACGCAGGCGATCGCGCGAGAGGCGCGACGAGTAAATGAACTTCACAAACACGTAGAAGGAGAGTACGAATCCAAAGGCGGAGAACACCTTTCCTATTCGGCCAGCGATCCACGCTACCTACTATGGGTTCATTGTGCATTTACTGAGTCGTTCTTGAGAGCGCATCAAGCACTTGGCTATGCAATCCCCCGAGGTGCAGATCAGTACATTTCCGAGTGGAGCAAAAGTGCCGTTCCCCTTGGATTAGTTGATGCACCGCAATCTGTCTTCGAATTGCAGGAAACCATGCGCTCATTTGCGGAAAATGAGGTCACCCGGATTGCCATGACGCCACAAATAGTCGGGTTCATCCTGAAACCACCCTTTAGTTTCGTTGGGCTCCTTTTCTATCGAATTCTTGCGAACGCCGCGATTTCAACTATTGATGAACCATTTCTCTCAGTCCTTAGTTTGAAGAAACGTTCGAAAAACTGGCTTAAGGCAGGCAAAATTCTTCTTGATGTCCTTTCATACATCCTTGGTAGCGAATCCCCGAGCCAATCGATCGCCCGCGAAAGAATCAAGCGACTCAAGTAAATCGTCTCGGCGGCATCTGTTAAGTGCGTAGCCAGATGTATAGTCTCTGAAATATGGATACCTCTTTCGCCAAGGCCATTGAGTTAACTACCGAACTGCTTACTAAGAGCGGGCTTGCACTTGCAAAGGCGCGGGCCACAGCAAAGGCAATTGTCGCCGCCGATGTATGGGGAATTCCCAGTCATGGCTTGATGAGATTGCCCTTCTATCTCCAGCGAATGGCAAAAGGCGGGATAAACCCTTCCGCCCAGATGAGAGCCATAGCAACTGCACCGAGTGCGGCGAGTCTTGATGGCGAGGGCGGAATGGGGCATTGGCAACTCTCAGAGGCCGCCCTTCTCGGATCTACAATGGCAAAGAAAACAGGGATTTCCCTCGTTTCGATTTCAAATTCGAATCACTGCGGTTCTTTGGGCAACTATGTTTTTCCAGCCTTGGGTAAGGGCCAACTTCCAATTGTCTTCAGTAACGGCCCTTCCGTCATGCCGGCATTTGGTGGCAAGAAGGCGATGCTCTCGACCAGCCCTCTCGCAGCCGGAATCCCTGCGAGCCCTGTCCCGATTGTCATCGACATGGCTACCAGTTCAGTGGCGCGCGGCAAAATTGCATCCGCTGCTCAAGAAGGCGAATCCATACCGGAAGGTTGGGCCTTTGATAGCGAAGGAAATCCGACGACGGATGCACGCATTGCGCTAAGTGGAATGTTGGCTCCCCTGGGTGGAGCAAAAGGCTTTGCCCTTGCACTCTTGGTGGAATCAATGTCGGCAGGAATCTCGGGCGGCACAGCCGCATCACACGTTCCAGATATGTTTAATTCGGATGATGACGCACGATGCCAGATGATCTCTCATTCGATTATCACGATAGATCCCTCATTACTCATGGGTGAAGAATCAATGAAGGCGTTTGATCAATTGGCGCTGGATGTTCTTGACAGTGGTGGACGTATACCCGGAGGAAGACGGAAGAACCCGGATGAGATGTCGGGAGAATTTCTTTCGATAGCGGAGAATGTGCAAGCGGGCCTGGATACGTGGTGTGATCAACTTTGTGTTGAAAAGTTTTAACCCAGCACCCTGTCTTGTGAATGACCAGTCCAGCGCTTCTTGTTTGGCACTGGTGGAGATAGAAGGTGTTTACGTATACTCCTACCCTCGCACTGGCCGCGGGGCACGTTGCAATGTTCAAGTCGCAACTCAGAAGAGGCCGGGGTAGTTAAAGGGAGCGTGTGTGGTCACGAGTAGAGATGTCGCCGCGGCGGCGGGAGTCTCCCAGGCGACCGTTTCAAGAACCTTGTCCGGCGTTGGTGGTGTGTCGGAGAAGACTCGAGCGCGGGTCCTTAAAGCTTCCGAGAAACTCGGCTATGAGTTGAACCATGCCGCTCGTGCGATGCGCACGCAGCGCAGCGGAACGATAGGCGTTGTCGTTGATCGAGTAACTAACCCCTTCTATCCCGAGGTCATCGAATCGCTCTCCCGCATCCTTGGTGAATATGACCTGCGGATGATTCTCTGGGAATCTCAAGGTGCAGGCGAGCGAGGCGCTATCCAGGCCATCGGTCAGAGGATGGTCGACGGGTTGATCTTCACTACCGCCACAGCGTCGTCGATGCCATTGGCAATTGCATTGGCCGCCGGTGCGCCCATGGTCTTGGTCAACCGAATTGTCGAGGGTGTCCTGTGCGATCAGGTCGACACCGATAACGCCTCGATTTCCGGCCGAATTGCAGGCTACTTCGCGAAAGCCGGACATCTACGTGCTGGCTTAATCGGGGGCAGTGACGACGCGAGTACTGCCCGAGATCGAGGTCAGGGATTTCTTGCTGGAGCTAAGAAGCATGGTCTGCACGTGCCCGACGAATTTGTTGTCGGGGGAGGTTTCTCGCACAAGGGAGGCTACGAAGCACTGCTCCGCTTGTTCGAACAGGCAAATCCTCCGACAGCCATATTTTGCAGCAACGACCTCAGTGCCTTCGGAGCTCTGGACGCAGCGCGAACCCTCAAGATCAAGGTGCCAGAGGAGTTGTGGGTCACCGGATACGACGATATCGACATGGCGTCATGGGAGGCATTTAGTCTCACCACGGCTCGCCAGCCAATTGATGCCATGGTGAAAATCGCCGTGCAGCTCTTGCTGGAACGGATCGACAACCCTAAGAAACAGGCAACACATCACAGATTCTCCGCCGAACTCATGGTCCGGGGCTCGACCGCTCACACCCCATTCGACTGAGCGTTGAGTGTTACGTGTGAGTTCCTCTGATGAATGAAATGTATACGTATGCTAAAGTCCCCTCCCATGGCGCTGTAGAGGTCGGTGGGCCGGTGAAAAGAATTTACATCAAGAATTGGAAGGTTCCATGAGCGAGTCCGTTGTCCAGGTAACACCTAAAGTTCTAAAGCAACCGGCAGTGGCAAGCACTCCGCGAAGTGGGTCTCCTGAGGTCAGAAAGATTGTTGAGGATGTCATTGCAGACATTCGATTTCGTGGCGACGCGGCTGTTCGCGAGTATTCTGAAAAATTCGATCACTGGACTCCCGAATCATTTCGGTTGAGTACCGAGCAGATTGAGGAAATTGTTGCTCGAGTTCCAAAGCAAGTGATCGACGATATTAATTTCGTGCAGTCTCAAGTGCGCGCAATGGCACAGAAACAACTTGAATCCCTAACTGAATTTGAAATAGAGACTCTTCCAGGGGTATTCCTTGGGCAAAAGAACATCCCGATTACCGCAGCGGGTGCCTATATTCCTGGAGGAAAGTACCCGCTTCTAGCTTCCGCTCACATGATTATCGTGACAGCCAAAGTTGCTGGCGTGGAACGCGTAATGGCAGCCACCCCGCCAATTAAGGGCGAAATTCCAGATGCGACAATTGCTGCCATGCACCTTGCCGGTGCAGATGAGATCTACTTGTTGGGTGGTGTTCAAGCAGTGGCCGCAATGGCAATTGGCACCGAGACCATAGCTCCCGTGAGTTTGATTGCCGGCCCCGGAAACGCCTTTGTTGCTGAAGCAAAAAGGCAATTATTTGGCGAGGTTGGAATCGACTTGTTCGCTGGTCCAACTGAGATCCTCATCGTTGCAGACGGGAAAGCTGATCCGTTCATAGTTGCGGTGGATCTTCTTTCCCAGGCCGAGCACGGTCCTGAGTCACCAGCAATTCTGATCACGACATCGGAGGAGCTTGGTCTTAAAGTGATTGAGCATATTGATCGCATTCTTCCTGGAATGCCGACAAAGGATTTTGCAGAACCAGCTTGGCGCGATTTTGGGGCCGTTTACGTGGTGCCGACTTTGGATGATGCTTACGCGTTGGCGGATACTTTTGCCTCCGAGCACGTTCAGATTCTTACCGAGTCACCACGGGAAGCACTTGAGAAGATGCACCACTACGGTGCACTCTTCCTAGGAGAGGGCACGTGCGTTTCCTACGGCGACAAGGTCATCGGCACCAACCACGTTCTTCCTACCAAGGGGGCCGCTCGCTACACCGGCGGCTTGTGGGTCGGAAAATTCCTTCGAACAGTCACGTACCAAGAAGTGGTCGATAAGAAATCGAGTGCTTTTCTTGGTGAAATATGTGGTCGCGCCTCTCGAGTCGAGAGTTTCGAAGGGCACGCCCGGTCAGGGGATGTTCGTGCTGCGAAATATGCGGGCAATGACCTTCCCTGGGACGACCACGACTTCAACGCCTGATCTGGACTAAATGATGTTTCGACTAGATGGGAAAAAGGCCTTGGTCACCGGGGCTGCTGGTGGTTTGGGAAGAGCAATTGCTGATGGACTCGCTCGACAAGGGGCGAGTGTCTATGGAACAAGTCGCGACCATGCTACCGCTGAGGATCTTGCAAAGCGCTATGGCACGGAACCCGTTATGTTGGATCAATCTGATCTCGGTGGAATTGAATCGGCAGTTGAGCGCATTTATGAACTCAGTGGTGGAATTGATTTGCTCTGCAACAACGCAGGTATTAATGCTCCACAAAAGGCCACCAATGTTGATGTCGACACGTGGAACAGGATTCTCAACGTCAATCTAACGGGAGTTTTCTTTCTATCCCAGGCAATAGGCAAGCGTTGGATTCATGATGGCGTGGCAGGGAGCATCGTCAACGTGAGTTCGCAGGCAGGTACCGTTGCGATAGAGGAACGTGCAGCTTACGGATCCAGCAAGGCTGCCCTCTCTCACCTGACGAAAGTACTGGCGCTTGAATGGGCCCCGAACGGCATACGAGTCAACGCAATTGCGCCGACTTTCATCCGGACTGAACTCACTGAGTCGACTCTAAGCAAGCCTGGCTGGGCTGAGGAATTGCTGTCACGAATTCCATTGGGGCGACTGGGCAATCCGGAGGACGTTGCCGGTGCCGTTGTTTATCTTTTCAGTGATGAAGCGAGTCTGGTGACGGGTCACGTTCTAACCATCGACGGTGGCTACACGATTCGATAAGGGAGATGCAGATGAAGAACCAAGAATCAACCAAGATCGCAATTGTTGGCACTGGGTACATGGGCGGAGGGATGGCTCAAGTTTTTGCCATGGCTGGATATAAGTGTGTCCTTGCAGACATTAGCGTGGAGAACACTCAACGTTCCTATGATCGCCTCATTGGTGAGTCTGAAGCTTTTGAAAAACAGGGCTTGTTTGCAAAGGGCAGCACCGCTTTGATTGCAGATAATCTCAGCGTTGCCCAGAGCATCGAAGATGCATCCTCACAGGCGGATTACATTGCCGAAGTTGTGCCGGAGACTGTCGAAATCAAAGAGGCGGTCCTAACTAGGATTAGTGGATCGGCTAGGAAAGACGCGATTATTGCGTCAAATACTTCAGCCATTCCGATCGCAAAACTTTCTACTTGGGTGTCGAATGCAGAGCGCTTTCTCGGAGTTCACTGGATGAACCCAGCACCTTTTGTTCCGGGAGTGGAATTGATCGCGTCACCGGCAACAAGTGAAGAAGTCTTGGTATTTGTGGAGAATCTTATTGATGGCGTCGGGAAAGTGACGTGTCGTGTTTCCGACGTCGCCGGCTTCATCGCAAACCGACTGCAGTTCGCGCTCTATCGAGAAGCTGTCTCGATGTATGAAGAAGGATCGGCAACTCCCGCGCAAGTAGATTCCGTTGTGAGCAACACATTCGGATTCCGTCTTGCTTTCTTTGGGCCGTTTGCGATCGCCGACATGGCAGGACTGGATGTCTATGTTGGCGCTTATCGAAGTCTTTCTGAGGCATATGGCGAAAGATTTTCGGCGCCGAAATCACTTGTCGAAAAAGTAGAAGCAGGCGAGTTTGGATTAAAGACGGGCGGCGGATTTGTTGGATTAGATGTCGAAAAGAAAGAAGAAATCGCGGCGTATCGAAATCGCGCCTACGCTGCGCTTTCAAAATTGAAGAAGGAGCTGGGCACTCCTCCGGGATTTCCTGACTGACATATTTGCTAACAATTTCGTTATATGAAGTTGCTATTTATCGCGCGATTTTGTTGCTTAATCCTCGGTCAAAAAGATAAGTAACTTTTTAGTAACAATAAATGAACCCAAATAGATATTTGAACCTCCTATTTGAGCGTGATGAACATGGTGTTACAGCGAAATCACGCCCCAGAGAAGAAATCAGCCTCCACGTAACGTTCAAAATAAGACTGGGAGCCCTCATGATGAGTGTTAACACGTAGTGAACATAAGGCGGAAGTCGAGACACTTTGATTTGACGTAAGGTTTTTCCTTGCTTACGCTCCACTCACTCATTGGGGGTTCGCCGTGATACGTGAAGTAAGAGTTAACGCACTGATTGGGCTATGTCAAATGCCTATAAACGTGCTTCTAGGCGAAATCATGAATACGAATACATTGCAGATGGTGTGCAAATGATTAATTCCGCGAAGCAACGAGACGAACGAGTTCTTGCCGAAACAGACGCGGGCTTTGGTCGTCACTTGATTCCTGGCAAACGTCCTGCACTTATTCTCGTTGACTTTGTAAAAGCATATTTTGAGCCGGGGGCTCAGTTGTATATGGGTCTAGATAGCTGCCTTCATTCAGCGGCACGATTGTTGAAAGCGGCACGACAAGCCGGCATTCTCATCGTGCATACACAAGTTTCCTTTTCCAAAGATGGAGTTGACGGCGGAGTTTTCTTTCACAAGATTGATGCGCTCAAGCATTTTGTCGGCAACACTCCTTTGGGAGAGATCATGCCTGAAGTAAAACCACTTCCCAGCGAAGTGGTAATCGTTAAGCAATATGCGAGTTCATTTTTTGGTACCACTCTTGCTTCGACGCTCCAGGCTAGCGGGATTGACACTCTCATCATCACTGGCGTGAGCACAAGCGGATGTGTCAGGGCAACGGCCGTTGACACAATTCAACACGGTTTCATTCCCTTAGTTTGCCGTGATGCGGTCGGCGATAGGAATGATGGTCCACACGAAGCCAGCCTTTTTGACCTTCAAGCCAAATATGCAGAGGTCATGTCTGAAGAATCGATTCTTCAATACCTATCCTCGCTCACAGAGAGTGCAAAGACTAAATGAGCAAAATCGAAGATCAAGTGCCTGGCGACGTGCCAGCGGTGATTAATGGAAGCGTGTCTCGACTGGGACGCCTCCCTCAAGTGACGCAACGGTTGGAGAGATACGGAGTTCTATTTGCGTGGGTTGCCGTAGCTATTCTGTTTTCAATCCTTCTGCCTAAGACTTTCCCAACATGGCCAACTGTTCGTTTGATCTTCGGCACGCAGACAGTAATTCTTTTTGCGACGATCGGTTTGATGTTTTCGCTTGCAGTTGGAGAATTCGATTTATCGATGGGCAGCATGGTGGGTTTTGGTGGCTCAATGATGACCGTCCTAAACGGGACAAATCACTGGCCTGTATGGGCGGCAGTTGGCCTGACCCTCGTCGTGAGTTTTCTCTTCGGGTGCATCAACGCCTTCTTGTCGGTCTATATAGGCGTTCAGTCGATAATTATCACTCTTGGTACTGGCACGTTACTAGCAGGATTGTCTTTAGCGATCACCGGGGGCCAGGTCGTCACTGGCATATCAACATCGCTTGTTGACTTTATCTCCACTCAATTTCTTGGCATTCCATTGCCTTTCTACTTCGCCGTTCTCCTCACCGTTGTGGCTTGGTTCATTTTGCAGCAGACACCGCTGGGACGTCGAATGATCTTTGTGCAGGAAAATCGTGAAGTTGCCCGACTTGCAGGACTTAAGGTGAAGCGGATCCGAGCCGGTGGTCTAATTGCAACAGCCACGATTGCTGGCTTTGCTGGAATGGTTCTCGCCGGAACAAACGGAGCTGCAAATCCACAGGCCGGTTCCTACTACCTGTTGCCGGCATTTGCGGCGGCGTTCCTTGGTTCAACAGCAATCATTCCTGGCCGATTCAACGCAATCGGAACATTCGTGGCCGTTTACTTCTTGGTCACAGGCATCACGGGATTGCAGTACCTCGGATATGCCGGTTGGCCAGAGCAAGTTTTCTATGGAGGCTCACTTGTCCTCGCAGTGACGATCAGCCATTTGGTAGGTAGACACCAGATCAAGGGCAACTAGCCCTAACTGGGAAAACGAACAAACCTAGAGTTCCCGAAGTCATCGAGAACAATCCAAGGAGGAAGCAATGAGAAGAGCTACACCAATTGCACGTCCCGATGCGGGAAGTAGGTCTCGAAAGAAGAGTTTCGCAGCCCTATCTCTAACGGTCGGTATGGCAGTTACCGCTTCAGTGTTGGCTCCAGTTGTGTCGGCAAGTGCTGCTTCAAGCACTGCTACTTCAGCTGGCCTAATCCGAGCGACTGCTGTCGTAAAGGCGTACCGCAAGCCGCCCGTATGGAAGGGCCCATCCGCAAAAGTTAGTTTGAAGGGTCTTGCAGGAAAGCGCGTTGTCTACATCAACGTCTCCAGCGGAATCCCAGTTCTGAAGTACTGGTCTGACCATGTCACAGCTCTCGCCCTCAAGTACGGCGGAGTCAAGGTTGAAGTTGTTGACGCAAAAGGTTCTGTAGACGAGGCAAACAAGGGTTTTGCAATGGCTATCGCAACCAAAGCTGATGCTGTTCTCCTACAGGCATTCTCAACCTCACTATTCACCAAGCAGATCGCCGATGCGCATGCTGCTGGTATCAAGGTCATCACAGGTAACACCGGCGTTCCTGGTGATGTTTCAGGTGGACAAGATGCAGAAGTTAGCTTCGATTACGCCCAAGTTGGTCGCATTCAGGCTGACTGGTTCATCATGGATTCAAAGGGTAAGGGCAAGGGTCTCGTTGTAAGTTCTAACGACGTTCCTGCATCACCAACCCAAGCCAACGCAATTGTCGCTGAGACAAAGAAGAACTGTCCTTCCTGTAACTTGATCACCAAGGACGTTCAGATTCCACAGTGGCAGACCTCAATCCCAACATTGTTCCAATCAACGATCAACACAGACCCAAGCCGCACCTACTTGCTGCCTATCTACGATGGCCAATCACTTCCAGGCCTTGGTGCAATTCGTGCAGCTGGCGCTGGTAGCAAGGTCAGCGTTGGAACCTTCAACGCCTCACCTGGCATCGTTGAGTCACTGAATGATCCAAAGAGCGGTCTAAAGCTCGATATCGGTGGAAACAATGAGTGGTGGGCATATGCCGGTACAGACACAATCTTCCGTGTCTTGAGTGGCACTGCTCCCATCAAGAACTACAACATTGGACTTCGTGTTTTCGACACCTCTAACTCGAACTTGATTAAGGGTACTGACGACGGTCCATGGTACGGATTCACAGGCTTCCGAGGACGCTTCACAGCTCTCTGGAAAAAGTAAATTCGATATTCAACCCGCGGGTGCGTCGTCGCACCCGCGGGTTGAACTCCAAAAGTTTTTAAAGTTACCAATACTTTTCATGACATCAAAGGAGTTGAACATGGCAACCACTGAAGGAATGCAGCAAGTTGCGCAGCACACGTTGAGTGCGCGTCACCTTGCCAAGACCTTTAGTGGAGTGACGGTCTTATCCGATGTTTCCCTTGATATTGCAGCTGGTGAAGTTGTCGCTCTTATTGGGCAAAATGGAAGCGGCAAATCAACTTTCATCAAGATTCTTTCCGGCTTTCACTCTCCGGATCCAGGTGCCGAGGTCTTTATGGGTGGCGAGAGTGTCGTAGACGTCCTTAACGAAGGCCCAAGCCGCACTGGCATGGCATTTATCCACCAAGATCTTCCGCTGATCGAGTCCATGACGATTCTGGAGAATTTACGCGTCGCGCGGTTCACAACGAATTTTGCACATCGCATTCAGTGGAGCGATGAGAGAGCGACCGTCAAACGAGTTCTTGCCACGGTTGGTCTGGATCTCTCGCCCAACTTGCGAATCTCGCAACTGTCTGTGACGGAGAAGGCCCTTGTTGCGATTGCTCGTGGATTATCAGAGGTTGAATCCGAGAATTCTTCTGGCCCAAGACTTTTGGTATTAGATGAACCAACCGCCTACCTTCCACAAGAGGGCGTAAAGCGTCTTTTCAATGTTGTTCAAGGTCTAGCGGATCAGGGCGTAAGCATTCTGTTCGTATCACATCGACTTGATGAAGTTCTCGACTACTGCTCTCGCGCCGTGGTCTTTCGCGGTGGCGAACTCGTTGGTGATATGTCGACAGCGGGCAAGGGTGAACGTGATCTCGTAGAAATCATGCTCGGCCGCGCCCCTGAGAGCATCTATCCCGATCGCGGTCTGACGTCAGGGGAGGTCGTGCTTGAGGTCGTCGGCTTGAAGGGAAGTCAGGTTAAAGGGATTGAATTTGATGGGCGTCGAGGAGAGATCATTGGTTTCGTCGGTCTGCCTGGCGAAGGCTATGACGAGATCCCTTACCTTATGGCTGGCGCACAGCCGTGTGCAGCAGGGATGGCAGTTATTGATGGGGTCGAGGTAGACCTGACCAAACTCAATCCGGCCGAGGCAATAGATAATGGAATAGTCTTGCTCCCCGCCGATCGCAAGGGTTCTAGTGGTGCAATCACTCTTTCGGTTGGTGAAAACCTCACTCTTCCAACCTTGTCGCGTTATACAAGATTTGGATCAATAATCCGCCATGGAGTTGAACGCGACAGAGTTGCTACCGAGCTCAAACGGTTTACCGTCACGCCACCGAATCAGAAGGCACCGCTTGCAACACTCAGCGGCGGCAATCAACAGAAAGTTTTACTTGCAAAGTGGGCCATTGCGGACCCAAAGGTATTCATCCTTCACGAACCAACGCACGGCGTGGATGTAGGAGCCAAGCGCGAGGTCTTTGCTCAGCTTGATTTGCTCTCCCGCGAGGGCGCCCTCTTGCTTATCAGCAGCGTTGAATACGAAGATCTCGTGAACATGTGCGATCGAGTTCACGTTGTGCGCAAGGGTTCTATTATTCGCACACTCTCGGGCGATGCCCTCAACGCACACGACCTTGCTGCGGCCGTGCACGAGCGATGAGCCTGCTATGAAGATCCAGGGTGCAGTTCTAGAGCGAATGAACGATGCAAGGCCGTATGGGAAAAGCATGCCGATTTCCATACAAGCTCTTGAGCTTGATCCTCCAGGTCCTGGCGAACTTCTTATCCGAATGGAAATAGCCGGAGTTTGTCATTCTGATTTGTCAGTAGTAAATGGAAGTCGACCTCGACCCCTTCCCATGCTCCTTGGACATGAGGCCGCAGGGATCGTCGAGGCGATTGGTGAAGGTGTAGACGACATCGAAGTTGATCAACGTGTAGTCACGACCTTTCTTCCGCGCTGTGAGGAGTGCCGCGCTTGTGCATCCGGAGGCGCTGCACCATGTACGAACGGGAGTGCCTCCAATGCGGCCGGTGTGCTGCTACGTGGCGGATCAAGACTCCACAGGGGCGAGAGCGGAATCCGGCATCACCTTGGAGTTTCAGGATTCGCGACCTACGCTGTTGTTGATCGTCGATCCGTAGTTGCTGTCGACTTGGACGTGCCAGCAAAGATCGCCGCGATGATGGGATGCGCAGTTTTGACTGGTGGTGGCGCAGTGATCAATTCGGGCCAACTTCGGAAAGGGGAGACGCTCGCTGTTATTGGCTTAGGCGGAGTCGGAATGGCGGCAGTATTGGCGGGCCTTGCCCACGACGGAGCCCGCGTTATCGGCATTGATGCAAGGCCAGAGAAACTCTTACTAGCGAGAGAATTCGGTGCCCACGAAGTTTATTTACCTGAAGAGGCGATTACGGCTTGCATAAAGGCCGATGTTGTCGTCGAAGCGGTGGGGAGTGCAAAGGCTTTTGAGTCGGCAGTCGGTATTACCGCGCCTGGAGGTCGAACGGTGACTGTGGGACTGCCTCCAGCCAGTGATCTCGCGACGATTTCCCCGCTTGGATTGGTTGCCGAAGGACGTTCGATTATCGGCAGTTATATGGGTGCTTCTGTGCCAGCGCGGGACATACCCATATTTATTGATTTGTGGAGGGAAGGAAAATTCCCAGTCGAGAAATTAATCTCAGCGGAGATTGAGCTTGCTGAGATAAATCACGCAATGGATCAGCTTGCGGACGGCAATGCGATTCGTCAGTTGATTGTATTTGGATGAAGATGAAATTGCTCAGTGGCAATCGGTCGAGACGCAGTGCAGTCGCCGCAGTAGTGATCACGATGATCTGGAACGACGAATATGAAAAGAGGACGAATTGATATGAGTACAGCGAAGACACTTCGAACGCTATTGGCCGGAACGGGCGTCAAGCCACTCGTTATTCCAGGAGTTGGCACCCCTCTAGAAGCAGTAAGTGCACAGGCCGCAGGTTTTCACGCGATCTATATGAGTGGTTATGCCGTTGCCGCATGGCGGCACGGACTTCCTGACATTGGCCTGCTTGGCGCTCGCGACACAGCTGACGCGGTGGAAGCTATCACTCGTGTCATATCGGTACCGCTCCTAGTGGACGCAGACACTGGATACGGGGGACCGGCTTCGGTTCACGCCAATGTGCGACTACTTGAAGCCGCAGGCGCTGCCGCGATTCAAATTGAGGACCAGTCTTGGCCCAAGAAGTGCGGTCACATGGCTAATAAAGAGGTAATTGGCGCAGAAGAGGCGACTCTAAAGGTCGCTGCAGCCGTTGCCGCTCGAACAAACCCGGACACAGTGATCATCGCGCGCACCGATGCAGTTGGCCCGCTCGGACTGGACGAAGCAATCAAACGTGTGCGTATGTTTAGCGATGCAGGAGCAGACATACTCTTTATTGACGCACCTGAATCCATGGAACATCTCACCAGGATTGGCAAGGAAGTAAAGGGCCAACTTATGGTGAATATGAGTGAGGCAGGGTTAACTCCTGCGATGTCCGCACCAGAATTCCACGCCTTGGGCTTCGGTGTTGTTGCTTTCCCAACTGCAGCCTTACGCGTGGCAGCAAATTCAATCAATCAACTATTCGCGGATTTGAAAGTTAAAGAAGATACAAGGCAGTGGATGGATCGTATGTTGACCCTCGCCGATCTAAACAAGCTAGTCAATATTGACCAATATCTTGAGATCGACAAGAAGACTTTGTAAGTGAGCAATATGAAGACGCCACGAAATCTCCCCTTAGATGATCTTCGAGTTGTCGAACTCGGTTCGCTTCTTGCCGGCCCTTTCTGCGGTCAATTGCTCGGCGACTTCGGCGCGGAAGTCATAAAAGTAGAAGATCCCGGTGTTGGGGACCCAATGCGCCAGTGGGGTCGTGAGAAACCGTACGGAACCTCGCTTTGGTGGCCGGTTGTCGCGAGGAACAAGAAATCAGTTACTGCCAACCTTCGGACCGAAGAGGGCCAGAACCTAATTCGCAAACTTGTCGCAAAGGCTGATGTTCTACTGGAGAATTTCCGTCCTGGGACTTTGGAAAAGTGGGGACTGGGACCCGAGGAATTGTGGAAGATCAATCCAGGTCTGATTGTGACTCGCGTGACCGGTTTTGGTCAGACAGGTCCGTATGCTGAACGAGCAGGATTTGGGTCCATCGGCGAGGCGATGGGCGGCATCCGCTACATCACCGGAGATCCTGATCGCCCGCCGACGCGCACTGGAGTCTCTCTGGGCGATTCTTTGGCTGCAACTTTTGCAACGTTAGGCACACTTGTCGCGCTCCATTACCGCGGCCGCACTGGACGTGGACAAGTCGTGGACTCTGCGATCTATGAGGCGGTGTTAGCTCTTACCGAATCTCTCATACCTGAGTGGCAGATTGCAGGTTACCAACGCGAGCGTACTGGTACCACCTTGCCTAATGTTGCGCCAAGCAATGTCTATCCCACCCTAGATGGCGAGATGATCTTGATCGCCGCCAATCAAGATGGGGTATTTCGTCGTTTGGCGGGTGCGATGACTCAGCCTGAGTTAGCAGATGACGTTCGATATTCAACACATAGTGCTCGCGGGAGCAATATGGAAGAGCTCGATGGAATCATCGCAAAATGGACTACCACCCTGAAGGCCGACGAACTCCTTGAATCTCTGCATTCCTCAGGAGTGCCATGTGGACGAATATTCCGTGCCAAAGACATGATGACGGATCCGCATTTCGCGGCACGGGAAGCAATAGTCAAACTGCAGCATCCGGATTTTGGCGATTTTGCAATGCAAAACGTTTTTCCCCGCTTGTCAGAAAGTCCGGGGGAGGTCCGGCATGTTGGACCAACCCTGGGTCAACACAACCAAGAAATATACCAAGCCTTGTTGGGACTCAATGATGACGAACTGTCTTCGTTGACCGCAGCCGGCGTCATTTAAGGAGATCACATGACTTATCGCATCGGCGTCGATGTTGGTGGCACGTTCACCGACATATTGCTTATGAACGAAGAAACTGGAGAGACTTTTCGGGCTAAGACGTCTTCGACCCCTGAAGACCAATCCATTGGTGTGCTGCGTGGCATGGAGCGTGCCTGTCAGCAAGCCGGAATTGGTCTTCATGAAATTGGAGAAGTACTTCACGGAACTACAGTGGCGACAAATGCCATCTTGGAAGGCAAGGGCGCCAAAGTTGGTCTAGTTACCACACGCGGTTACAGACAGGTTTTGCAGATTGGCCGATCTTTCGTACCAGGCGGACTAGCCGGTTGGATCATCTGGCCAAAGCCAGAGCCACTTGCCTCACTTGAAGACACGGTTGAGGTCATTGAGCGTATTAGCAGCACAGGTGAAATCGTCACGCCATTGGACGAAGCCGATGTTCGCAAGCAATTGAAGAAGCTTTCTACCCGCGGTATCGAGGCACTTAGTATCAGCCTAATAAATTCATTTACCAACTCTGCTCATGAATTGCGGATCGCAGAGATTGCAGCCGAGGAACTTCCAGGCATAAAAATCTCTGTGTCCTCATCTGTTCTCCCAGAGCTAAGGGAGTACGAACGAACAATAACAACCGTAGCCAACGCCTACGTACAGCCACAGGTATCAAAATACGTCGCGAACCTTGAGTCTCAACTCAAGGGCGCGGGAGTCCAGGGCAAACTCTTCATTCTGCGAAGCGACGGTGGTCTGGTTTCTGGCGAAACTGCGGGACAGAACCCCGTTTCCTTGCTGCTTTCCGGTCCTGCCGGTGGAGTCGCTGGTGCAGTATGGGTAGCCGAACAGACTGGATACCGTGATTTCTTGACCATCGATATTGGGGGAACATCCACCGACGTAGCCCTTGTTCAAGACCTGACCCCTCGAGTCGTTCGCGAAACAACCGTTGGCGATCTCAAAGTCCGCGCTACCTCCATCGATGTTCGAACTGTAGGTGCCGGTGGTGGATCGATTGCGCACGTACCTCCGCTAACTAAGGCTCTACGCGTCGGCCCACAAAGTGCTGGTGCGGTGCCAGGACCGGCCGCATACGGTGCTGGCGGAGTTGAACCCACTGTGACGGATGCCAACGTCGTACTTGGCTACCTACCGACAGTCCTTGCAGGTGGCGAGATTTCTCTCGACAAAGAAGCTTCACGGACTGCCGTTCAGCGGATCGTGGATGCAACCAGCCTTGAGACCGTCGAGGCCGCAGCGGCGGGCATCATCGACATCGTCAACGAGAACATGCTGGGAGCACTTCGCCTGGTATCTGTTCAACAAGGTTTTGATCCACGCGAATTTGCCCTTGTCGCATTTGGCGGTGCAGGACCACTTCACGCAAATGCATTGGGAGTTCTCACGGGGGCATGGCCGGTAATCATTCCGCCGTCACCTGGTGTGCTTTGTGCATACGGCGATGCCACAACCAACATGCGAAATGAGTCGGTAAGAACATTGATACGGCAATTCAGCGATGTCACCGATGACCGACTAAAAGAGATGCTTTCTGAGTTGGCAACAAGCGCTCGCGTTCCGCTCACGGTAGGGGGCATTCCTGAGTCCGATCAACAGATCACTTACTCAGGCGATCTTCGCTACCACGGTCAGGGATTTGAAATTCCCGTGACCATCGATATCGACGCCTTCGACGGTAAAGGTGGCGGTCTGAATGCACTACGAGCCGCATTTGACGCCGAGCACGAGAGGCTCTTCTCCTTCTTGCTCGACACCGAGCATGAATTGGTGACAATTCGCGCTACCGCAAGTGGACCACGACCGGAAGTCACCGCACCGGTACTGCCAGAGGGCAGTTCCGATCCTTCCGAGGCATTGGTAAATACAACCGAGATCTGGGCCGAAGGTGGCTTGGTAAAGGCCAATATCTACGATCGCGGAAAACTCAAGGCACGAAATGTGATCCACGGTCCAGCAATCGTCACTGAAATGGACTCAACCACGCTCGTCCTACCAGGCCACTCTGCGACAGTACATCGCAGCGGAAGCATTCTTATCGAACCCTTTGGCACCAACGAAACACTGGAAGGCTGACCCATGGCTAAATTAATCGAAACAGCAACAACGCCACTGCGTTCGGTAGAGGTTGACGTCGTCACCCTTGACCTTGTCGAGAATGCCCTTCGCAACGCGCGTTACGAAATGGACGAAGTGCTTTTCAGAACGGCACTCTCTCCAGGTATCCGCGAACAGCACGACGAATTTCCTCTGATTGCCAACCGCGAAGGAAAGATGGTTGTTGGTCAGTTTGGTCTTTCCGTTCCTGACTTCCTCGAAAACTTCGAGGGGACGATTGAGGAAGGCGACGTCCTACTCACTTCAGACCCTTACTCATGTGGTGGCTCAATCAGCCACGCGAATGACTGGCTGGTTGTAATGCCTATTTACTTCGAGGGTCGAATCATCTCGTGGGCCGCGATGTTCGGACATATGTCCGATGTCGGTGGAAAGACGCCCGCTTCTATGCCAACGGATGCGAAGACCATCTTCGAAGAGGGAATCGTTATTCCTCCATTCAGGTTGTACAAGAAGGGCGAGCTCGATCACGATGCGTTGAAGATCATCCTCAATCAGGTTCGTAAGCCAGACTGGAACAGGGCTGATTTGAATGGACTTGTTGCCGCTTGCCGAACCGCAGGTCGTCGAGTACAAGAAATGTGCGCGCGATTTGGCGTGGACACCTTTGATTCGGCTCTTACGGCTCTCCTTGATCGCAATTACGAGGCAATGAAGGTATTGCTTGCGATGGTATTCAAGGATGGCGAGACGATTTCGTTTACCGATTACATCGATGATGATGGACGCGGACACGGACCGTACGAACTCAAGTTGAGCCTTACTCGCACTGGCGAGAAGGTGCTTCTGGACTTCACTGGAAGTTCACCCCAAGCTGAGGGACCGATCAACTACTACATCAATGAGAATCTCGTTCGAATGTTTTTCGGCATCTACATGATCACCGTGGCAGATCCGCAAATCCTCTGGAATGACGGTTTCTATCCTTTGGTCGACGTTGAGATTCCGAAAGATTCCTTCTGGCAACCGAAGTACCCAGCTGCGCTCAACGCCCGTAACCACGGAGTTGGTCGAATCTTCGATCTCTTTGGTGGGCTTCTCGGTCAGAACAATCCTGATCTTCTCAACGCCGCTGGATTCTCTTCTTCCCCACACTTCATGTATTCAGGAAACTACACAACCGGTCCACGTAAGGGAGAGTGGTTCCAGCTCTACTCCGTCTCCTTTGGCGGTATCCCTGGACGCCCAGTTGGTGATGGACCAGATGGCCATTCACTCTGGCCATCCTTTGTGAATATTCCTTGCGAATATCTGGAGTCGTACTACCCAATGCGTATCGAGCGATTGGAAACCGTTTCAGATTCGGGCGGTGCTGGCCTGCATCGAGGAGGTAACGGAGTAGAGACCGAGTACTTCTTCCTTGAGCCTGGCACGATTGCCATCCACGATGACCGATGGTTGACATACCCATGGGGTGTCAACGGCGGAGAACCAGGTGCGCGCGGTCGTAAATGGATCCAACGTGCAAATGGTACGAAGGAAATTCTTCCCAGCAAGCTCATCGATGTTCCGGTTTATCCTGGCGATGTTCTGCACTACATCACGTGGGGTGGAGGCGGCTGGGGCGATCCATTGCTTAGGGATCCCGAGTTGATCTCGCTAGAAATTCGCCGCGGCCTTATCACTCCTGAGGGAGCGTTGCACTACGGAGTCGTTTGCGATGAGAACGGCGTCATAGACGACACTGCTACTAAAGCTCTTCGTGAGAAGATGGCTGCCGAGCGCGTTTATCCGCTTCCGACGTTCAACATGGGACCACCCTTGGCGACCATCTTGGAGCGCGCATTTGAAGAGACTGGCCTGCATGCTCCAACAAAGCCGGTACCTCTCCTATAGAAGCTACGTGGTGGACCGCCTCGGCCCAATGTGCCGAGGCGGTCTCACTTTCTCATTGTGAATACTTTCTGCCTTATTGAAGGGGGACTCAGATGACGAGCATTGAGATCTGCGAGGTATCACCTCGCGATGGTCTTCAAAATGAAGCGGTACCTTTTTCGACTGAGGATAAAATCGATTTAGTAAACCAAATTATTGAAGCAGGCATTCGTCGAATAGAAGTTACCAGTTTTGTTAATCCAACAAGAGTCCCACAGATGGCCGATGCTGCTGAAGTCATGGCAGGCCTGCCAAGGCCGGAAGGCGTGAGCTACATCGGGTTAGTCATGAATGCTCGCGGACTCGAACGGGCCTTGCTGGCGAAGGTCGACGAGGTAAATATTGTTGTCGTCGCTACGGATACTTTCTGTGGAAAGAACCAAGGGATGACGACGCAGCAGTCTGTAGCGGTTGCTACTGATCTTGTGACTATGGCCCGCGAAGCAGGTGTCGCCTCGACAATAACCATCGGTGCCGCATTCGGATGCCCGTTTGAAGGCGAAGTTTCGATCGAACGACTCAAGAGTGTCATCGCACAAGTGGTTGATGCCGGTCCAGATGAATTGGCCCTTGCAGACACCATAGGCGTGGCAGTGCCGACTGATATCACTGAGCGGGTGGGCATCGCCCGCGACTATGCGTCCTCACATCTGCCTCTCCGACTTCACCTTCATGACACCCGCCATACAGCAGTGGCAAACGCGGTGGCTGCCTTGTCAGCCGGAGTGAGTGTTCTTGATTCCAGTATCGGAGGAATGGGAGGTTGCCCCTTTGCACCGAAGGCGACTGGAAATGTTGCCACTGAGGACCTGCTCTATCTTTTCAATCGAATGAATGTCGAAACGGGCGTGAATTTCGGTCGCATTCTTGAGACAACCGAATGGCTTGAGGGCAAACTCGACAAGAGATTGCCAGGTGCCCTTCTCAGGGCAGGAGCATTCCCAAATACACAAGGAGCACGCTAGTTATGGGCAAGACGCTTGCAGAGAAAGTTTGGTCTGAACACGTTGTCCGAAGCGCCCAAAATGAGCCAGATTTGCTCTTTATCGACCTCCACTTGGTTCATGAAGTCTCCTCGCCGCAAGCCTTTGATGGCTTGCGCTTGGCAGGTCGCAAAGTCAGTCGCCCGGATCTAACACTGGCCACGGAGGATCACAATGTGCCGACACTTGACATCGACAAGCCCATCGCTGATCCAGTCTCGCGAATACAGATCGAAGCGCTGCGCAAGAACTGCGAGGAATTCAATATTCATCTTTATCCACTCGGCAGCAAGGATCAAGGGATTGTTCATGTAATTGGGCCGGAGCTGGGTCTGACTCAACCGGGTATGACAATTGTCTGCGGCGACTCGCACACATCGACGCACGGCGCCTTCGGAGCAATCGCGTTCGGGATCGGCACTAGCGAGGTTGAGCACGTGTTGGCAACTCAGACTCTCTCGCAAGCACGACTGAAAACCATGGCGGTGAATATCAAAGGAGCACTCGCACCGGGAGTCACATCGAAGGACTTGGCTCTGGCACTTATTGCGCAAACTGGCACTGGCGGCGGACAAGGTTATGCCGTGGAGTATCGCGGCGAGGTCATCGAGAATATGTCAATGGAGTCCCGGATGACGCTGTGCAATATGTCGATCGAATGGGGTGCCAAGGTAGGACTAGTTGCGCCGGACCAAACGACTTTTGATTACTTGCAGGGAAGGAAATTTGCACCGAAGGGTTCTGACTGGGAGCACGCAGTAGAGCATTGGAAAAGTCTGGCTACAGATTCGGACGCGGTTTTCGATAAGGAGATTTCCATCGATGCCAGCCTAATCACGCCCTTTGTCACGTGGGGGACCAATCCAAGCCAAGGCGTTCCACTGGGTTCCGCGGTGCCAAGCCCGCAGGATTTCACAAACGTTGCGGATCAGATTGATGCCACAAAGGCGCTTGAGTACATGGGCCTGACGCCTGGGGTGCCAATGCGCGATATCAGGGTAGACACAGTCTTCATCGGTTCTTGCACGAACAGTCGTATCGAGGATTTCCGCGCCGCTGCACATGTGATTAAGGGCCGAAAAGTAGCCAAAAATACTCGTTTATTGGTGGTTCCTGGATCAGTCCGAGTGCGGTTGGAAGCCGAAGCCGAAGGGTTGGACCTGATATTCACGGAGGCTGGTGGGGAATGGCGCGGAGCCGGGTGCTCAATGTGTCTTGGGATGAACCCCGACAAATTGAAACCAGGTGAGCGAAGTGCTTCAACGTCTAATAGGAATTTTGAAGGACGTCAGGGAAAGGGTGGGCGTACCCACCTTGTATCTCCGTTAGTTGCAGCCGCGACGGCAGTGTTGGGCCATCTCGCAGCGCCGAGTGACTTGCCTGCTGAATTGAAAGGTTGAACGTGATGGAGAAATTCACTACCCACACTGGCCGGGCCGTCCCGATGCGGATAAGCAACATCGACACCGACCAAATAATATCCTCGGCTCATCTCAAGCGAATCACCCGAAGCGGGTATGAAGATGCCCTTTTTGAAGAATGGCGTAAGGATCCAGATTTCATTCTAAATAAATCGGAGTATTCCGGTGCAACCATTCTCATCGCTGGCGCCAATTTTGGAATTGGCTCTTCCCGCGAGCATGCAGTTTGGGCTTTGATGAATTATGGTTTCAAAGTTGTAATTTCATCCAGGTTCGGCGACATCTTCCGTGGAAATTCAGGCAAGGCCGGTCTATTGACGATCCAAGTCGATCAAGATGTAACCGAACAATTATGGAATGCCATTGAAGCAGATCCAGAGATTCCCGTGAGCGTTGACTTGACCGCACGGCAGATACATTGCGGTCCCCTGTCAGTTCCTTTCCAGATCGATGATTACACACGCTGGCGCCATCTTGAAGGCCTGGATGACGTGGGGATAACGCTTTCTCATGCCGACGAAATTGCGGCATATGCAAAGGCCCGGCCGACGTGGATGCCTAGCATTAGCAATTGAAGGCTATTTTTGGCTTTTGCCTTTGCAGTCGTGTACGAACCAGATGCCCCTGAAATCAACATTTCCATTGTTCTTGAATTTGTGGGGGATAGAGCTATCGAATCCGAAGGCATGAGCGGGGGCCAAAGTGAAAAGGAAATCCCCGATGGTCATCTCCAGATCGCCTTCTAGGGCGTACCCGTACTCAAATCCTTCGTGGGTGATAAATCCGCCATCGGCACTTGTTTCCGCACCCGGATGGTAAACAACTTCAACAAAGTGGCCTCCAGATTCGTTTACAGCAGCAAGACGTTCCCACGTCACCCCAGAATCGAGTGTGAAGATTTTCCGATTTGTGGCGGTAGTGGTTGAAATTCGACCTTTGGAGTCTGCCCAGATGTTACTGAGACTCATCACTTGCTCTCCAACTCCTTGCGGCAAGGTGTTTTCGACAATGGTCTCTTCCTCTTCGTTCTGACAGAGCAACGAGTCCATGTCGACGTTGAGGGCGCGAGCGAGAGAATACAAGGTCGCTACAGACGGCTTGGACTTCCCGTTCTCCAATTGCGAGAGAAAGGTTGCCGATACATTGAATTCTTGAGCCATCTCTCGGAGAGTCTTCTTTGACTCCTGACGTGTCGCTTTAAGGCGGGCGCCCAATCTCACGCAAGGGTCGTCGAGTGAGGTCATTTAGTCTTGAAAGATTCCGCAATCGAGCCCATATCTCGGTCACCAAATCCAGCCTTTGATGCCCTTGAATAGGCGCCACTCACGCTTTCAGCAAGAGGCAGAACAAGTTCTCGTGATCTAGCCAATTCCAAGATCAAGCCCATGTCCTTGCCCACTGTGTCGATATTCATCGCGACAAGAGAGTTTGTGCCAAGAAAGGTTCCCCGCTTGTATTTAACGTAAGGGGCCGCAACCACGCTTTCCTCGAGGACGTCGTAGACAGAATCTAGATTCAGAGCGAATTCGGAAGCAAGGGTTAGTCCCTCTGCAACTGCGACGTTGAGGGCATGGACTACGGAATTCACGACCAATTTCATGACTTGACCGGCGCCGATGTCACCCACTCGGACGATCTTCTTGGAGAAGACCATAAGAACATCCCGAATTTCGCTTATGTCCTTCTCGTCACCGCTTGCCATTACTAACAGTTGGTGATTTTGGATGGTGCTCACGCTTCCCGACACTGGGGCGTCTACGAACTTGCGCCCTGCTTTGGAGGCAGCAAGTCCGAGTTTCTTTGCTGTCTCTACACCGCTTGTTCCCATATCAACGATGACGATTGAGTCGTTGCTCTGTTCCAATACAGCGGGATCTGCGAGCAAAGTGGCTTCAGTGGCGGGTCCGCTCACGAAGAATGAGATCGCCACATCGGCGTCTTTCAACGCCTCTCCCGGCGTGGCTGCCACCACCATGTTGGAATAGTTGGAGGCCAGGGACTCGGCCGAATCCCTGGACCGGTTCCAAAGGATCACCGGATGACCTGCCTTGCTCAGTTCAGTCGCAACTGCAGCACCCATCCGGCCGACACCAAGGACAGCAACGCGTTTCATGTTTTCTTCCAGTTGTTAGAAGTAATTACTTCTTCTTCCAATCAGCAGATCCTGAATCGAATGTTGTGTAGGTATAGGGATTCTCGTTCAACTTGGTGTCTGGAATCTCTGGGTACATTCCAGCCTGCCACGTTTCCTCACCCATCTGCTCGCGCAGGTAGTCAACCGTCTCTTGAACAGCCTTCTTCGCCTTGTCCAATTTTGAATCGACGAGTTGATGATTCTGCTTGACGATGCGCCCATCGATGACGACGGTATGGACATCGCCTCTCTGTGCCTGCATGACAACGTGGCCATATGGATTGAGAATCGGGAACATAACAGGGGAGGCATCGTTCTTGATCAGGACGACGTCTCCTTTCTTCCCAACTTCAAGACTTCCAATTTTGCTATCCAACTTCAGCGCGCGGCTTCCACCTCGAGTTGCCCAGTCGACTGCCTCTTCGCAGCGCATATGGAGGGCGCTGACCGTTTCTTTCTTTGCGTGGGCCTCAAAGTGCTCTCGTGCGCGATCAGCTCCTACGGTGGTGCGCATTGCGGTGAACAAGTCGGCACTCCACCAGACACCTGTATCCATGGAAAGCGAGACCTGGATGTCGTGCTGGCGCAGCTTCCATGTTGACGGGTATCCCTGACCTGCACTCTGTTCGCTTTCCGTTGAGACAGAAACATTGCCCCCTGTCGCAGCGATTCGATTGTAGGAATCATCTGTCAGTGTTGCGGCGTGTACGTAGATTGTGTCTTCGTTCATAAAGCCGTTCTCGTACATCAAGCGAATGCCGTCGTCGTTGGTCGCGCCCCATACGCCGGCGTGAGTGGTAACCGGGACACCGAGTTCGCGCGCAACTTCAAATGCGGCCTTCTCGGGGAAGGTTGGGTCGCCGGGAACGTCGAAGGCCATTTGGAAGCCGAGCATGTCGCCCTTGCCATGGATGCGTCGTTTGATGAAATCTTTGAACTCTGGTTTGGCTGACCACTCCCATGGGCCGGCCTGGATATTTCCATACGCCAAGATGAATCGTCCAGGGATTTCTTCCAATGCATCGACTGCTGCGTCGGCATGATCGGTCGTCTGCAACCCGTGCGACCAATCCACCGTCGTTGTCACTCCCGCGTCGATTGCCTCGATTGCACCCAGAAGGTTTCCTGCGTAGACATCTTGAGGTCTAAAAGTCTTTCCGTGCTGGAGGTAGTACCAGACGAAGTACTGGGAGAGCGTCCAATCGGCTCCGTATCCTCGCATCGCGGTCTGCCACATGTGTCGGTGTGTGTCAATCATTCCCGGCATGATGATTCCGCCCGTCGCGTCGATCTCTATCGCATCTGCTGGCGCGGCAAGGTTGTACCCAACTTCCTTGATCAGCCCATCGACAACAAGCACATCACCGTTGTGCAACAACTTGTGGCTGTTATCCATCGTAAGAACTAGACCATTCTTGAAAAGTACGGGTCTGTTGTGTGTGCTCATGAGTCCTCTTTAGGTTCGAAGGAATACGACTGGTGTTCAAGGCAAGCGCCCCTCGCCAAAGTGCCGGTTGGCGCTCGCGTTGGGCAGAGTGATTATGGGTCCATGGCTTACCTGTGTCAAGAGTCACTTAACGATTTTGTTAAGTGACAATTGTTGTTTGAAAGAAAGTCGGTTACAGTGCCCGCCAACGCACCACTTTCCTGATGCGTATCGTCATGTGCGAGGGGGAATTTCTATGACAGCAACGAAGACCGCTCTCGTACTCGGCGGCACCCAGGGCATTGGCCGCGAGTTGGTCGAATTCTTAGCAAATCGTGGTGAGAAGGTCTATCTCACCGGCCGGACGAATGAATCTGCATCGCGTGCGGCCGCTGAAATTGGCATGGGGACAATTGGCATCGGATTGGACTTGTCTGAGCCAAAGAGCATTGCCACTGCATTATCGGCAGTGGGACCCGTTGACCACCTGGTCATCAGCGCCATCGAGCGTGATTCCAACACCATCAAGTCTTATGACATTGATAAGGCGTTAAGACTCATTACGTTGAAATTGGTCGGTTACACCGAGGTTGTTCACACTCTGATGGATCGCTACAGCACAAACGCCTCGATCGTTCTTTTCGGCGGTCTCGCAATGGAAAGGCCCTACCCGGGGTCCACGACCGTCTCAACTGTTAACGGTGGAGTTACTGGACTGGTTCGCTCGCTTGCCACAGAGTTGGCGCCGATTCGCGTCAACGCAATTCACCCAGGAATTATTGGCGACAGCCCGTATTGGGCTGATAAGGACAATTCTCGCGTGGTCGAGCGGACTCCGCTTGGCCGCTTGGTCACAATGAAAGAGATCGTCGATGCAGTGGCATTCCTGCTCGACAATCATGGAATCAACGCCGTCAACCTTCCTGTTGATGGTGGCTGGCTCGTCAAATAGAGAGTTTGGAGTCCTGATGTATCACATCACACGAATTGACAAGAGCGCGGCCACTGAGATTGCCGACTATGCACCGCATTCGCAAGGTTTCGAACGTCAACTGCTTGTCGGCCGTGCCGTGGGCTCACCGCACACCATGTTGACGGCAAATTGGATCGCACCTAATGGGTTTATTGACTCAGTAGTTCACTCATACGAATTCAGCATGTACGTTCTTGAAGGCAGCGCATCCGTCTTTATGCTCGGTGAGCGAATTCCTTTGAATAAGGATGAGTGCTTAGTCATTCCTGTTGGCGTTTCTTATGCGATCAAAGCATCTTCAGATGGTGTTCATTGGTTGCAGGTAAATGCTCCCGGAGAAATCGAGCGACCTCGGAGAAAAGACACATATTTCACTCGTGAGAACAAGATGAACGTCGATTCGGCAGACTCGCGCGAGTTTGATTTAAGAGATCCACGGAATCAACATGCTTTTCGTTTCGACCCGGCTTCAATGAATCTCAACAATCTTGCTGTTGGGGCGAAGAAAGATGCTCCGGCTGTTTCTGCAAGTATGGCGACTGCTCTGCTCGCTTACAGCGGAATTGGCGTCCGTATGCTGATTGATCAACGGGTCGGCGCAAAACTGCACACGATGTTTATCGTCGATTATCAGCCGTCGGCAATTGCCCACCCCCATGATCACCCATTCGAAGAGACCTACACTTTCACTCACGGGCAGGTTCACGGATTGATCGAGGGCAAGGAGTACGTCTTTGGCCCAGGGGACGTCCTCTGGTGTGGAGCGGGGTCGGATCACGGATTCGAGCACCGCGGCGAGGGCGTCGTGAGGTGGATTGAAACCCAAGCCCCCCAGCCCCCTAGCCAGCATTCGTACCGCTTCAGCCGAGACTGGGAGTACTTAGAGCAGAAGCTCGCCAGCGAAGAGGCCTGATTAAAACAAAATCGTTATCAAATTGGTGTTCAGCAACACTTGACACGTTCGCTGTCACAGAGCACTATCCACTCAGGCAAAAATGACCCGGATCACACTGTACGTCGCGGTGTCACCCAGCCCGAAGGAGCCTCTTGCGTAAATGCGCAGGAAGATTGAGGAGGAGAAGTGGTTCTACAGAGCAGAAGGTCCAAAGGGAGAATTGCCTTCGCAGTATTTGCGATTGCGGGTTCACTCTTGGTTAACAGCACGGTGGCCATGGCGGCTGCCAAGCCAAAGCAGATCAACGTCGCGTACCTCTCGTTCGCGATAACCAACAGCTATGACGCACCGATGCTTGCTGCTGCTCGTGCAGTTGCCACCGCATCCGGGGTGAAGGTAACTGTTTTCGATGCTGGCAATGATCCAAAGGCCCAGTACACCCAGCTTCAGAACGTCATCAGTTCTGGCAAGTACCAGGGAATCATCACACAGCCAATCTTCGGTGCTGGATTAGCACCGTTGGTTGCCAAGGCGATTGCCAAGAAGATCAAGGTCGTCAATATCGATCAGATTTTGGGTGCGAACTTCACAACCGACAAACCGCAGGTAAAGGGATTGTCAGCAAACGTGACGTTTATTCCCTCCAAGATCGGCACCCAACTCGGACAGCAGACAATCGCGGCATGTGCCTCAAAGAATCTCAATCCTTGCAAAGTTGGATACATCTACAGCATCAAGGCCTCAACCCTTGATGTTGCGATCTACAAGGGTTTCTCTGATGCAATCGCCAAGAACTCTGCAGTGCAGATTGTTGCCGAAGGTCAGTCTTACTTCACCCCGAGCATTGCTCTCGGTGCAGTCCAGAACATGCTTCAGGCACAGCCAGACTTGAACGTAATCGTTGCATCTGATCAAGGCATCCAAGGTGCCATTCAGGCAGTAGATGGTGCGAAATTGACCGGTCAAGTTCTACTCGTTGGTTTTGGTGCCAGCGCAGTCGGTGTTGCAGGCGTTAAGGCCGGCACATGGTTCTCAGACGTAGCCCAAGCACCTGCATCCGAAGGTTCTCTTGGAATGATCGCCTTGATCAAGGCAATCAAAACAGGAAAAGCAAGCGGTGCAATTAACCCAGTAGGTCAACTTCCAAACGGCGGCTTGGTGACAAAGTCATCAGCTAAATTGTTCACTGCCGAGTGGCCTGGTTAAACCAATTATGACGAGCGCTCCCCACCGGAACTTAGAAACAGACACACAAGAGATACGCCTCCTTGGTGTCTCAAAAAGTTTCGGTGGGGTTGCCGCTCTTAGCGATATTGCATTAACGATCAAGCCGGGTGAGATCCACTCCTTGGTCGGAGAAAATGGTGCTGGCAAATCAACACTTGGAAAAATCATTTCTGGAATCATCGCCCAAGATTCAGGGTCACTTAAACTCGGCGATCATGAAATGTCCTTCAGTTCGCCTAGAGACGCACTGGCCCACGGAATCGTCACAATCGCGCAGGAACTGGCCATCGTCCCGGCCTTGACCGTTGCCGAGAACGTGCTTTTGGGGGATGAACCCCGCACTCGCGGTTTCATAAAGCGGCGACAACTACGTAAGCAATTCAGTGATTTAGCAGAAAAAGTCGGCTTCAAATTCTCTGCAGACACAATCGCTGGAACCCTGAGCATCGCTGATCAGCAGAAGGTGGAGATTCTTCGAGCTTTGTCGCGAAATGCATCAATCATCATCATGGATGAGCCTACGGCCGCACTTTCGCGTATTGAATCCCACGCTTTGCATGAGGTAATTCGGTCTCTCGCATCCGAGGGCAAGACCGTAATCCTTATTTCTCACTTCCTGTCTGAGGTGCTGTCGCTTTCAAACACGATCACCGTTCTTCGTGACGGTCACTTGATCAAAACATTGGCGGCCTCTGATGCCACTGAAGATGGCCTAATTGAATTGATGCTTGGCCGCTCTCTCGGCGCCCTCTACCCACCTAAGGTTCCAACGAAATTTGATTCACCGTCGGTGATGTTTGTTAACAACCTTTCCGCACCGGGGGCCTCAAATGCTTGGCTCTCATTGCGAGCGGGCGAGATCCTCGGAATTGCCGGTTTAGTTGGATCTGGGCGTAGCGAACTCGCTAGGGCGATTTATCAGGACTCCAAGACCTTCAGCGGCTCAATTACTGTGAATGGAAAACCACTCTCAGGAAAATCCCCACGGACGGCTCTTCGTAGCAGGGTCGTAATGATTCCTGAATCACGCAAGGATTCGGGTTTGCTTCTGGAGCGCTCCATACAGGAGAACATCACGTTGTCGAGTCTTGAGAATATGAGCAAGTGGGGTTGGATTCTTCGCTCCAGAGAATCGAAGGTCACCAAGCAGGCCCTTGAACTTGTAAAGGTGAAATCTGCGGGAGTGAGGCAGAAGGTTTCTGCGCTATCGGGCGGCAATCAACAAAAAGTTCTCTTCGCCCGGATGTTGCTAAATAGCCCTCGCGTCCTAATCGCGGACGAGCCGACTCGAGGCGTAGACGTCGGCTCGAAAAGAGCCATCTACGATCTGCTGACAGATCTGGCCAAGGATGGGCTCGGCATCATTGTCATCTCCTCTGATCTAGAGGAAGTTTTGGGTTTGGCCCATCGCGTCATCGTGATGCGTCAGGGACGGATTGTTACTGAATTAACCGGTCGCGCTATGAACGAGCAGGCAGTGCTAGAAGCTGCTTTTGCTGAGCAATTCTAAGGATGGGGAGAATAATGTCTGAGCAGGGTGGCCGTGAATCGGTGATGCGTTTTGTCCCACAAACGCTTCGATCGTGGAGATCGGCAGGAATACTCCTGCCATTCACTCTCCTATTTGTGGTGCTTTCCTTTTCAAGCGGGTCCTTTCTCAACACGACCAACCTGCTGAATATCCTCGACCAGCAATCGGCATTTCTCATAATTGCCGCTGCGGGAACATTGGTTCTGGTCGCTGGTGGAATTGATCTTTCGGTTGGAGCCACCTACGCGTTGGCAAGTTGCGTATCTGCCCAGTACGCCGAGAAGCACTCGATCTTGGCCTCTGTCATCTTGGGTGTTGCCTTGGGGCTGATCGTCGGAATCATTAATGGCATCATCGTCGCCTATCTGAAGATCAATGCGCTTATCGCCACTTTAGCGATGTCATTTGTGATCGGTGGCTTGGGTTCAAAGTTCACCAAGGGCAATCTGATCGTTCTGACGGACAAGCCGGAATACGGAAAGATCGCCCAGTCGGTATGGCTTGGCGTCAACACATCCATTTGGATTATGGCCGTGATCGTCATTCTGTTGGGCATTCTTTTGACGCGTACTGTGATCGGCCGTTACATGATCGCAGCCGGTGGCAATGCTCAAGCAGCACGCCTTGCAGGTATTCAAGTCAATCGCGTTCGAATTATCGCCTTTGCACTCAGCGGAGCCGCCGCCGCGGTTGCAGGGATCATTGATGCATCTCGTGTTCTTAGTGCCTCCGCCGCACTAGGTAGCACTTTGGCGTTCACAGTTCTTGCAGGCATAGTCGTAGGCGGCACTTCCATTGCCGGTGGCGATGGATCGGTCTGGTTTACGGTTGTTGGCGTTCTGTTCATTGCCCTAATCGGTAACGGCTTTGACCTATTGGGAATCGATCCTCTGTATCAACAGATTACCCTTGGTCTGATTTTGCTCGTTGCAGTTGGCGTCGACGCGTACGGAAGGTCTCACCGAGACTGACATACATGTAGGAATCGACTCTTGGAGTAGTGATATCTGACACCTGGCAGTTCTGATGGGTGTTGATCGCGCTTTCTAACAATACAATCCAGTCGTGTCAAAAGTACTTAATGGATTGATTGAAGGCTGGTGGATGTTCTTTGACACATTCTGGGCCTTAGTTCTTGGATTCACACTTTCCGGTCTTGTCCAAGCATTTGTATCAAAATCGCAGATGAAAAACGTCTTAGGTGATCATCGCCCAAAAACGATCGCGCGAGCATCATTTTTTGGAATGGTGAGCTCTTCCTGCTCCTATGCCGCCAGCGCTCTGGGCAAGAGTCTGTTCAGTCGTGGGGCAGACTTCACAACTTCGATGGTGTTCATGTTCGCCTCGACAAATCTCGTTATTGAACTTGGTCTCGTCCTCTTCATCCTTATCGGTTGGCAATTTGCTCTCGCAGAATTCGTGGGCGGGGCAGTGATGATCGGCCTTCTTACAATTTTGATTCCACGGCTGGTTCCGGAAGCACTCATAAAATCAGCAAGAGGTGCTTTGGAAGAATCCGACATGGAGTCGATGGCTGAAACCACGTGGCGTGCCAAGATCTCCTCCCGCCAAGGGTGGAAAAATGCCGCCGGTTACACCATGGGTGATTTCATCATGCTTCGGAAGGAACTGACTTTCGGATTTATAGTCGCGGGCCTTGCCTCAACTCTCGTCCCAGTACATGTCTGGAACGCGCTCTTCCTCTCAGGTCACGGTTTCATCTCTGCATTGGAAAATGCGGCCATTGGACCATTCATCGCATTCATCAGTTTTGTTTGCTCAATCGGAAATATCCCCCTTGCTGCAGCGCTGTGGCAAGGTGGAATTACCTTTGGTGGTGTCGTTGCTTTCATCTTTGCCGATCTTCTGGCGTTTCCCCTTGTGATGATTTACCGAAAGTATTACGGCAACAAGCTGGCTATCCGTCTCTCACTGATTTTCTGGCTTGTTATGAGTTTAAGTGGATTAATAACTGAGGGAATTTTTCTAATCTTTTCTGCCATTCCAAATCACCATATGGGCAAGATGTCGGTAACTCATTTTGGCTTGAATGCAACCACGGCATTGAATCTCATTGCTGTATTAATTTTAAGTACCGTATATTGGCTGTACAAAACGAAAGGGAATATTGAAATGGAAAATGAATTCGCACAAGATGTTGTTTGCAAAATGCAGGTGAGAATCGCCGATGCTCCTGCGAAGGCAGAGCACGATGGAAAGATGTACTACTTCTGCATGCCAGGGTGCAAAGAGAGCTTCTTAGAAAATCCTGCCAAATATATGTAATTAGTTTTCGTAGTAGTAGTGATCTACGAGTCATTAGTGTTGAGTGATATCACTCAACATCGGCATTAGGTAATTGATGAATAAGAGATACAGAGCACTTTTTCTGTTGCGAGTAGTATCACAAGCCAAAGTTATTCAATGGTTTCCATACCCTGGGTAGTATCTAAGTATTCCTAGGAAGGAAATCAAAATGGCAATCGCACTGGATGAATTGACACACTTGAAGATTGATGAAGTTGTGGATGCGCGTGGTACGTCATGTCCGGGACCGATCCTGGCTGCAAAGAAGGCCATCGGCAAAGTTCCCAGCGACGGAATTATGCAAGTACTGGCGACAGATTCTGGCACGTTAAAAGACCTACCCGCGTGGTGCAAGAAGATGGGGCATGAATTTCTAGGATCTCTCGAAGAACAAGGGTATCTCTGTCTTTACCTTAAGAAGATCGGTTGAAGTTCGGTGTCTAGTGACGTAAAGCCCAGCGGCATCGGTCCAAGGATTTTGGTTTTCTCGACGAACAATATTTCTGATCCAGGCATCGATTTAGCAGG
>Ga0079306_1000562_pt1 | contig 32892 bp, 27 predicted proteins | sample Methanotroph_Enr_FD_79181 | JGI IMG/M metagenome (GOLD analysis project Ga0079306, IMG submission 79181) | Enriched soil microbial communities from Old Woman Creek wetland in Ohio, USA - Methanotroph_Enrichment_5 | ecosystem: Environmental > Terrestrial > Soil > Wetlands | place: USA: Ohio... | reverse complement strand
ATACACGAGTTTTTGTACCCGCTGATGCAGGGGTATGATTCGGTGATGGTTAAGAGCGATGTTGAACTTGGCGGGACCGACCAGACGTTCAATAACCTCGTAGGGCGTGACCTGCAACGCATCGCGGGGCAGCCGGCGCAGATAGTTATCACAATGCCGATTTTGGTGGGGCTTGACGGCGTGATGAAGATGAGTAAATCAAAGGGCAACTACATCGGCGTCACAGATGAGCCTAATGATATGTTCGGCAAGGTCATGAGCATCTCCGATATAATGATGGAGAACTATTTTACGCTCTTGACCAATTTGCCCGCGGATGAAATAAAAGTGCTCTGTGATGGCAATAAAACGCATCCCAAGCAAGCCAAGATGATGTTGGGCAAGATGATAGTAGCCCAGTTTTATGGTTCGGGGGCAGGGGAAAATGCTGCTGCGGAGTTTGATAAAGTGTTTGCACAGAAGCAGTTGCCTGACGAAATTGAGGAAGTAGAAATCGCTGCTGAGGTTATTTCAGCCGCCAAATTGCTGGTGCAGGCAAAACTGGTTCAAACAGGGGGCGAAGCCAAGCGTATTATAACGCAGGGCGGAATGAGCGTAGATGATTCAAAAATTATCGATCCAAATAGTGAGATCATGCCCAGGAACGGCATGATAATAAAGGTGGGCAAAAGAAGGTTCGCCAAGCTGGTTCTAAAAGGTGGAAAATGACTGAAAATTTAAAAAATTTGCCAAGACTCAGAAATAGTCAGAATTATATCGGTTTGTATGTGGTCGATTTTGGCGACCATGCGGGTGTGGGCTTTACAGGGCAGGAAATAACGGAACTGCTGGAAAGCGAACGATATAAGGGCATAAAAGTATATAAGATACATAATGCGTATCCGGATGGAAAAGTCGAGCTGCGTGGGGTTCGCTCGCAGTTGTTTGTGCTTGAGATGGGTATGTTCTTCTATTCACATGATATCGAAACGGCAAAATCAGATTACAAGCGTCTGGTGAACTTGGCTTTGATAAATTCACCGCCAACCAAGGCGAAAGTGCATTTAGCCAAGTACAGTGATGATAAATTCGTTGTGGCGATCATTTTTCCTGCTGAATACAACGATGAACTAAGCTCATGGCTGATAGAGAGCGGGTATAAAACGCAAGGTGAAGCAACAGGGGGCATTACTGCAGTTGGGCAGTATTATAATGACAGGCCGGAGGTGCTCGAAATGCACCAATTGCTTGGCAGTGATAAATTTGAGAGCCGTTCTGGAGACGAACTATACAGGTATGTGGGGCTGGCCGTGCAAAGATGAGTGAGCGAAAACATAGAATATTAGGCCTAGTTGCAGGCCTTTTTTCTTTAATGGCCAAAAAGCCAAAGCCCGATAATCTTTTTGACCATGAATTCAGGTCCAGCGGACAGCGGATTGGGCTTACATTTTCAGAAAAGGTCAGGGATAATTTTCGCCGTCGCTGGATCAAGCGTAGCTAGCAAGCATCAAAAATCGCAGGAATTTTTCAAATATTTTTTTCTGTATTTTCCCCATACGCGCACCTCAAGAGTTGTTTTTATTGGAACGTCATAATCCAAACTAATTTTGCTTATAACTGCGGTAAAGTTTTGCTATAGCCGCTGCCGATAGATATGTCTGAAAGAGTTTTCTCCCCTCCGGAAAACATCGAGCGGCTCAAAAAGTCCTCGATGTTTTCTTTTTATTTATTTTTTAAAAGCCCTATAAAATTATCCGCTGATTTTTCATTCTAAATGGATTATAAGTCCAAACTTTGCCTCTGGAATTTGCATATATTGTTGCAACTGAAACCTGCTAAAGGAATTTATGCTAAAAAAGAATTTAATCCATATAACAGTTCTGTTAGGGGCAGCGTTAGTATTATTTGGGTGCAGTCATCCGATAGGAGGCGGGCATGTACTTTTTGATGGTAAAGAAGTGTGCTATGGATGCTGTTTTGAATATACCGCCACTTGCGCGGGCACTGTATTTTATGTAGATCGTAATTCTGGTAAAACCGTGATGTACAAGGCTGTGCAGGACGGTTCTAGAATCAAAATGGATCAAGATGGTTCTGATATTCTCCTAAAGGCTAAACGCCTGGATTCGAGCAAAACGGATATGGTACTGTACATGGTTCCCAAAGATTCGTTGCCCCAGTGCAGCCTGGGCGGATGTAGATAAATTTGGCAATCTAACATTCACTTCTAATGAAAAAACCTCCTTTTTTGACGAAAAGCTAAGTGTTTTTGTTTTAAGTCGGGTTATTCGCAGAATTTTTGACACCAAACATTTGCAATTTGCGTCGTAATTACGATTGCTAAAAGCTTGTTTGGCCCGTACACTATTTCTTCTATATAATGGCACAAACTCTTATATTTGACGTACTTAGACATTACAAGGAGCAGAGTATGGTAAAGTCGGCTGTATCTTTGATGGTAGTAGCGGCATTACTGGTTGGCTGGGGCTGCAAGTCTTCAGTCGCCAGGAAAAAAACAGAAACTGCAGTGAACGCAGCAGAGAAAGCAGAGATGAAAACTCAATCGTCTCAGCCCGCGCAGACTGCGCGTATTGACGACAGTAATGCCCCGGCAATGGTTTTTGAGTCGACTACTCACGATTTCGGCAACATAGACTCCGATAGCCGGAACGCGACACAGTTTAAATTCACAAACACGGGTAAAGGTACCCTCAATATAGGCCAGGTCCAATCTACTTGCGGATGCACGGTTCCGGCATTGGACAAAAATACTTATGCTCCGGGCGAATCAGGTGTTTTGAAAGTGGAATATCATGCCACCAAGCACCCCGGCCCCGTATCAAAACAGTTGTTTGTACCTTCAAATGATCCTGTCAATCCACGGATCGAACTAGTTCTAAAAGCGAACATTGTCTTGAAAGTCGAATATACACCGGAAAATCTGCGATTGAGTCTTGATAAGCCAAATGGTGATGCACAGCCGATTACGATTAAGAGTACTGACGGCAAGCCGTTTGCGGTAACAAGCATTGAATCGCCAAATAACGCTATAACAGCGAATATAGACCCCAATGCAACCGCTTCAAGTTTTACAATTCCGCTTACAGTCGATACGGCTAAATTACGGAATAATCTCATGGGAGCGGTTCAATTGAGGATCACGCATCCATCTATCGATATTATAAGTATTCCATATAGTGCGCCGGCGGAATATGAAACTCAGCCGGGTTCGATAATCGTTCGCGACGCGGTTAAAGGGCAGGTGAGCGAGCGTGAGATATGGGTGAAATCAAATTATGACAAACCCTTCGAGATAGAGTCTATAACCAGTAAGAACGCCAATATCAAACTGCTCAAGCAGGAAAAACTGGACAATATTTACAAGCTTACGGTCAATGTAATTGCCCCTGCGGACAGCAAGATGATGTTTTTTAGTGATGCGCTTATGATCAAAATTAAGAACGGGCCGGAGCTTACGGTCAATTGTCGCGGATTTTATTCCAGGCAGCAGAGCAGGTAATTTCTAAATGCATCTAATGATCTTTACTATGACTGCGTTGCTGACTTCGGCAATGACGGTTGGCTTAGGCCGACAGGCATCGGCCGCAGAGGCGGGCCGCGTTTGTGATCGAGTTAAGCCTGCGGAATCGGATGCAAATATGCTAACGATTTTTATAACCGGTAATACTCTGGGGCAGCTCAAGCCATGTGGCTGTTCGGGCGGGCAGCTTGGCGGGTTTGAAAGAAGGCCCGCGGTTATGGACCAGGTAAGTGCTTCACGCAGGCTTGCTATTGATACAGGCAGGTTCATTGAGAAAACGGACCAGCAGGATTTAATAAAGTTCGAGATTATTATGCAGGCGCTGTCAATGTTGAATTACGATACGGCAGTGCTTAGCGAAAAAGATTATGCGACTGCAAAGAATCTTGGACTGGATCAGGCCGGGCAATTGAATTTTATTACATCCGCTAAAAATGAGGCGAATGTGCCCGCGGTGTTCAAAAAAAATCTCAAGGTCGCCGGCGTGAGTGTTAATTTTGCTGTAGTGGCGATTGATGCGGCCGGGGCAAAAACGACAGCCGACGAGATAGCGAAACTTGAGCCAAATACGATTGTTATCGGTGTAATAGATGCAACCGACGTGCCCGAGATTGTGAGTTCATATCTGGATATTGCGGTTGTTCGGGCCGAAGATACCGACACTCCGGTTGTCAAAAGCGGTAAAGGGCAAAAGCCGTTTATTGTTACCGCGGGCAGAAAGGGAAAGTATATCGGCAGGCTGGATATCAATTTTGTCGGAAGCGATCGGCAGTTGAAGTTTGAAGTGATACCTGTTACTGATAAGCTGGTGGTAGATAAAGATATCGAAAGGCTGTATAAGTCTTACCAGGCAATCGTGAAAAATGAAGATCTTCTGAGCAAGCACCCGAAATTCGCATTGCCAAACGGCCTCGAATATGTGGGCTCCAAAAGCTGCGCGGGTTCTGCGACGATGAAGAACTGCCATGAGTACGAATACGAAAAATGGAAGGAAAAGAAACACGCTATAGCAATGGAGTCGCTGGAGAAGGCGGGTTCTAATTATGACCCTGAATGTGTGGTTTGCCATGTTGTCGGTTTTAATTACCAGGGCGGCTTTGTAAAGCCTGAAGATGAAGGCAAGCCCGGCAAAGCTGACCTGATGAATGTGGGTTGTGAGGCATGCCACGGTCCAGGATCTAAGCACCTGGCGACAGCAGGCAAGGCCAGAACACAGCAGCCCAAGATGAAATGCGCGGACTGCCATACGCCGGAGCAAAGCCCTGAATTTTTGAGCAAAGAAAGTGAATATTACAATAAAGTCGTTCACTGGAAAGAGTTGAAATACGCTAAACCGAAGTTCAAGATATATCCAAATATAAAATGATTAATACGCTAAGAATAACAAGTATTATAGCTTCATGCCTGGCGATAGTGTTTCTGTCGCTATCGGTGTTTCTCGGGTTAAAGCCCGATCCGGCCAAAGCAGATTTCATTACTGAATTGACAAAGTTCAATAATGAAAAGCTTACAAACTCCTCTGGCATCGTGAGCAATAAAACAGATTCGCCGCTTGTACTACAGGCACAGGCATATACGTTGAAAGTCAATCCTCCCAAGCCGCGAGAGGAGGTAAGTGTCGCAGCTATCAGGCAGGAGCCAGAGGTTAGATTCAAGCTTTTAGGCACAGCCTTTTACCCCAAAACCCCGGAGAAAAACATTGCGCTGATCGATTCACCGGGTAAAGGTCAGCACTGGGTGAAGGTTAACGAAGATATAGAAGGAATCAAGATAGAGAAGATACTTGACGGCAAGGTTATTTATAAAAAAAATGGCAAATCAATAGCGCTTACGACCGGCAATAAGCCTGGCAATGCGGAAGAGGTTTCTGAGGAGGTAGTTGTTGAGGACCAGAATCCTTCGGTAATTCCGGTTGCGACTGAGCCGGTACAAGTGTCGACGCCCACTCCGGTACAAGTGTCGACGCCCACTCCAGAAGAGCAGCGGCGTAAAGAACATCAAGACACGATGGCGTTCCTCAAGCAGATCGCAGCGGATCAGAATGGCAGTGAAGCTGCGCAGCTGGGTGATTTAAAAGAATTCATGAATGAAGTTGAAAAAGAATTCAATGCTCAAGAAACCGCAGATACCAATGCCCAAGGCGGTGCTGATCCCATGGCGCCAAGTGCAGATGAAAATGGCAGTGCCGGTGAAAACGACGCCAATACCGTGAATACAGAACAGCAAGCCCCATCGGTAACGGCCGATGCCGCGGTTTCACAAGCAAATGAAAACGGTGAAGTCAATGCAAAGCCAGCGCCAGAGCCGGTGCAGAAGGCCGCTCCGCCACCGGGTGAAAGTAGAAGCAGGATGCGGCCGCGAACGCGTTTGAGGCCTACAGCAGCTGCCGGTACGGAATAAATTTGTAATCAGTAAATTATGGAGTTCCTGGAGTCAGGTATGGAAAGAAGCCCCAAGTCATATAAATCAGTATTGATCCTGGTCGCACTATTGTTTGCAGTTAAATTTGCAATAGCTGCCGAGACCGGTAATGAAAAGCAGACTAGCACGTCCGTTTTTTCTCTTCGCAATATAAGTGCGCAGCAGGCCAAGGATTACCTTTCTCAGCTCAACTTGGGCAAGACTGTCTCGATCATAAAGGCCACAAATGCTGTTGTTGTAACGGCCGATACGACTAGTCTCCTGTACGCCCGCAACCTGCTTAGCGTTGTTGATTCGGACAAGGGTTATGTGATTCAAATCATCGGGCGCGTACCTGATAAACTGCCTGATCTTTCGGCAATGAATGCGAAGCTGGAAGGTATTAAGGTTGGAAAAATGAGCGATCCGCCTGTAACCGGCAGTACGGAAGCAGCGATATTCGATAACTATGGCGGGCAATTGATAATTGTCGCGCCTAAAGAAAAGGTGGATATTATCCTTAATGCTGCAAAGGAGTCTAAGGCGGAGGAGCAGGCTCCAACATCGCCTAAAGAGGTGGCTCCTGTCCAGAAAACTCTGCAGAACGAAGTCCATGAGCAAAAGGCCGTTGGCGAGGCAAATGTTCCTTCTTTAAAACAGATCGATGAAGCAGTTGAAATCGCCTCCGAGAAGAATGGTGAGCCAAATGCTTTTTTGAACGACGTTGTAGGCGAATTGCTCGAGCAGAAAAATAAGGAAGAGCAGGTTTCAAGAGAAGCTCAGATCCAAAAGCAGGCCCGGGAAGATCAGCAGAGCCAGAATGTTGAACCCGAGCAAGTTTCAGATGTGCAGGAAAAACCCGAAATGAGCAAATCGATCAGGGTCAATCTGCCCCAGCATGATGCTATTGAGGCGGCAAAAAACGTAGACCCTAATGCTTATCGGCCGACAGACAAAGATATCCCCAATGGCGACCAGCTTGTAAAAATTGATCTGCCTGAGACGATTCAGATATCCACACTTCTTGAACTTGTCGGCGAATCGCTGCATCTTAATTATCTTTATGACCCTGCCAAAATAACCGGCCAGGTATCAGTAAAGATGCGTGAACGGCTTACAGTGCGTGAACTTTACGCATTGACGGAATCCGTGCTCAAATTCGCCGGGTACGCTATGAGCCGAAGGGATAACCTTGTTACAGTTGTTCCTATTGCGGAAATGCAGTCCATCGATCCGGCTATTAAGGTCAACTCCGGCACAATCAAACCTGGTGATATAATTGTCACCAGCGTATTTAGACTGAACTATATCAGCATTGAAAACGCGATCAACCTGCTCAATAACATGCGCCTTGGCATGACCAACACCGGCCAGAGCAATGTTTTTCCGCTTTATGAATCGAATTCAATCATTGTGACGGAATTTGCTTACAGGATGGATCGCATTGAAAAACTTTTAAAATTGGTCGATCAGCCGGGAACGCCCAGGCAGTTTAGGTATCGCCAGCTTAAGTACACGTTGGCTTCTGCGATAGTTCCTAAGATACAGTCGCTTGCGGAGCAGCTTGGCCCCGATACCCTTAATGTACAGACCGGGGGAATCAGTTCGCCACAGGTAGGCAGATATCGCACTCGGACTCCAACACCTACTCCACAGCCTCAGCCGATGGCTGGCGGTGGTACCGGAAGGGCGGGAGTTTACCTCGATTATGATGAACGTACAAATCGAATCCTGATGGTCGGCGGCGAAGACGAGCTTGACCTTATTGAGCAGCTTCTCAATACTTTCGATGTGCCCCAGCAGGACCTGCGTGCAATAAAGGAGTACCAGGTTCAATATGTTGATGCAGAGCAAATAGTTGAAACGCTAAATACATTGGGCATTATAAGTGGATATGAGGCGCCATCGGCCTTCAGGTCTGCTCGCGGCCCCGGTATGGTTCAGAATAATCCTGCTATGGCAGGGGGGCTGCCCGGGCAGCAGACAACAGAAGCTCCAGTTGAGCAACCCCAGATCGCAATACTTGAAGCGACAAATTCGCTGCTGGTCAACGCAACTCCCGAACAGCATGCGGCCATCCTGGCCATCATCTCGCATGTGGATCGCGAACCAGCCGAACTTTCAATACCTTATACGATCTATCCTCTTGAATACCAGGACCCTGCCGAATTGCAAAAAGTTCTGAGCGAGTTAATTGAAAAGACGATTAAAGACAAGGAAGGCAAAGTGGAGGCTACCTTGCGACGCGATGAAGACATAGCGATAGTTGCCGATGAAAAAGCCTTTTCGTTAGTTGTATACGCCAGCAAAAAGAACCAGGAATGGATCGGCGCTCTTATCAGGCAACTTGACCGCAAACGTCCTCAGGTACTTATAGAAACGACACTTGTTGAGATATCACGTGACGATATATTCAATTATGACCTCCAGATGGTCGGTACCTTTGATGGCAGCTTCAGCGGACAAACTTCGGGTGATGTAATTGCGCCTTTATCCGCAAGTGATGCAGGTAAGAACAGGAGGGATTTCGGAATAAACAATGGGCAAGGACAGTTTTTTTATTCTGATAAACACATCCAGGCACTGCTCACTGCGATACAAACCAAGAGCTACGGGCGAGTTCTTGCTAAGCCAAAGGTGTTGGTCAATGATAACGAGACAGGAACAATAAAGCAGCTTGATACGCGTTATGTAGCCCAGACTACAACAACAATACCTGATCAGGGTGGACCTGTAGAATCGACAACGTTCCAGGCCTATGACGCAAAAATAGAGCTTGAAATAACACCGCATATCAGCGAAGGCGATCTTTTGCTACTGGAAGTTAAGCTTACACGTGAGGATTTTGGAGCTACAGGCGAGCCGGTCAATGGTGTTACGCCGCCGCCAAATAAACTTGCGAGCAATGTTGATTCAGTTGTTACAGTCCCAGATGGGTCGACTATCATCCTTGGCGGCTTGACAAAGCTCAATCAAACCAAGAGCGGTTCAAAGGTACCGATTCTTGGGGATATACCAATTGTCGGTACATTGTTCAAGACCATAGGCAACGAGGACCATGAGACCAAGCTCTATGTTTTTGTTAAAGCCTATGTATTAAGGCCTTCGGAGAAGACCCGTGGTCTGCCGCAGCTTGAGGCTATTTCAAGGGAAAACAGCAGCGCATTTGAAAAAGCCGAGAAGAAATTCCAGGGAGCACAAGATATTCCGGGCATAAAACCCAAACCTTTGGACCCGATTCATGTGCTTGAAGAGCAGTAAAATAGAACAGTAGAGGTAATCAGGCGTAATACAGGCATCAATGAAACAATTATTGCTAAAATCAGCCCAGAATACAAAGACAGTCGATGCTGAACAGCTTGCGAAAGTGCTCAGTGAGACATCCGGCGACAAGCGAAGGCTTGACGAGATACTGCTTGGCAACCCGCATTTCACCGAAGATGCGGTGCTTAAGCTTTTTGCCAATGCGCTTGGTATCGAGTTTTTCACGGATATTCCCCAAGGGGCGGTGCCGCAGGAGTTTGTCGATTCAGTTCCGGCTCTTTATGCCCAGCACCATTATCTCATAGGTGTTAGGAAGGCGGATGAAAACGAACTGACGATTGTGATGTCGAGGCCCCTTAATCTTAATGCACTGGATAATGTTTCCAAAATGACCTCAATGCCGGTAAAACTTGCCCTGGCTACAAGGACATCAATTACCGCCGCTATAGATGTGGCTTACGAGCAAAAGGCCACGGTTATCGAGGAAGTGGCCGAGGAGCTTGATGCTCAGAATATCGACCAGCTTGCAAATGAAGTAGGTTCTTCCGATGACCTGCTCGACGTAGTAAACCGGCCGCCTGTGATCAGGCTTGTAAACGATGTACTCTTTCGTGCCCTGCAATTGCGGGCAAGCGATATTCATGTCCATCCGTATGAGACCAAGCTTCAGATACGCTATCGTATTGACGGCATTCTTTATGACGTACTTAGCCTTAATCGCAACGTGATCTCGCTTATCATTTCGCGTATCAAGGTTATGGCGGGCATGGACATCGCAGAAAGACGTATGCCGCAGGACGGCCGTTGCTCGGTGCGACTGGGGCAGCGCGAGATCGATCTTCGTATATCAACTGTGCCCACGAGCTATGGCGAAAGGGCGGTATTGCGATTGCTCGACAAAAGTTCGGGTGTGTATGGTCTTAATGAACTTGGTCTGTGGAATGATGATCTAAGCAGGCTAGACTCAGTGCTTAGTCGTACGCACGGCGTAATATTTGTTACCGGGCCAACCGGTTCCGGCAAGAGTACCACGCTTTACGCATGCCTTAACCGTATCAATTCAGCCGAAAAAAATGTGCTCACAATTGAAGACCCCATCGAATACCAGCTTTCGGGCATAAGCCAGATACAAGTTGCCAGCAAAAAAGGTATGACATTCGTAACTGCTTTAAGACATGTGCTTCGCCAGGACCCGGATGTGATAATGATCGGCGAAGTTCGCGACCAGGAAACCGCCCGCATGGCGATCCAATCGTCTTTAACCGGTCACCTTGTGTTCAGCACGCTTCACACAAACGACTCGGCAGGCGCGGTGAGCCGTTTGCTTGATCTGGGTGTCGAGCCTTACCTAGTAAGTTCGTCGTTGATAGCCGTGATGGCCCAGCGTCTCGTGCGCAGGATATGTCCCGATTGCAAAAAATTATACGAACCGACACAGCACGAGTTGCGGGAGCTTGGCCTTGGTACGGATAAAAATATACATACCGAATTTTTTGTCGGCTCAGGTTGCGATAAGTGCTTCCAGACAGGCTACCGCGGCCGAACCGGTATTTACGAACTGATGATGATCGACGAAGAAGTTCGCGATATGATTTACGCAAAGGAAAGCGCGGGCACCATAAAGAAACGCGCCATCGAGGCGGGGCTTCAGACGCTGCGAATGGATGGCGCAAGAAAAGTTTCCGCAGGCGTTACGACTGTTGCCGAAGTCCTCCGCGTTACCCAGTCTGATACATTATAAGTAAGTGAAATTATATTATGCCGCGATTTACCTACACAGCTATAGCCGCAGATGGCAAAACAGTAAAGGGAACGGTCACCGCCGAGAACCCTTACTCTGCACGCAAGCAGCTTCGTACGCGGAACATGCACCCGACCCGGATCACAGACGCCGGCGAGGAAGAGCAAGGCAAGATCGCGATCCTCTCTTCATTTGGCACAGGTAAAAAAGCCAGGATACTGGAGTTCACAAAACAGCTTGCCACCCTGCTTAACGCGGAGATCAAATTAACCGAGGCTCTTACTGTTCTTGTGCAGCAAGTCTCCGACGTGCGGCTTAGGAATGCTATTATCGATATTCGTGACAGGGTCGTCACCGGAGAATCCTTCACTGAAGCACTGGGCGATTACACAGATTTTTTCGATATCATTTATATTTCAATGGTTCGCGTCGGCGAAGTAACGGGCTCTCTCGGCCAGAGTCTTGCCACAATGGCCAGCTTTATGGAAAAGCGTCAGCGGGTCGAATCCAAACTTATAACTGTAATGGTTTATCCGATTGTAGTGGTCATAGCGTCCATGTTTGCGATCATAATTCTTACCACTAAGGTTATCCCGAATCTTACCAATCAGCTTCAGCAGCTTGGGCAGGAACTGCCGGCATCCACTAGATTTCTTATGGTATTCAGCTATATTCTTATTAATTGGTGGTGGGCCGTCGTTGCCGTGTTGATAGGCATCGGCATGGCATATCGGAAATTCATTAAAACCGACCGTGGCCGTTTAATGCGTGACAAGCTGCTTTTGAGTCTGCCCATATTCGGACCGCTTATAAAACAGCGAGTTGTATCTCGTTTTGCATCTACACTTTCAACGCTGCTGGGCTCGGGCCTGAGCATGGCCGAATCGCTCAAAGTGGTGTCCCATGTTACGGGCAATGTAATCATGAGCAAGGCCGTCAAAGAAGCCCGCGACAGGATACTTTCCGGTGCGGATATCGCAACGCCGCTTCGTGACAGCGGAGTGCTTGACCCGGCTACGGCACACATGGTTGCGGTAGGTGAAAAATCCGGCGAGCTGGAGTTGATGCTCAAAAGGATTAGTGAGAATCTCGAATCATCGACTGATGTAGTGATTGAAAGACTCGCGGCCGCTATCGAGCCGTGCATAATTATAGTACTTGTTGCGGCCATAGGCTTTATCGCTTATGCGACGCTTTCACCAATATTGCAGTTCTCTTCGACAATCAAATAGGAGTTGTTATGGTCGACACGAAAAAAATCGCAGCACGTTCGGTTAGAGCCGGCTTTACGATCATCGAGATCATGGCCGTAATAGTGATCATCGGTCTTCTGGCCGGTATGGTCAGTATCAAGGTTATGAGCAAGGTGGAAGACGCCCGCATTCAGACAACCAAGGCAAGTCTGAAAACTTTAGACAGCGCCATCCAGCAGTTTAAGATGGATACCAGCCGATTCCCGACTGAAGAAGAAGGACTCCTGGCCCTGGTGGAAGCCCCTACGGATGTTACGGGCTATCCTGAAGGCGGATATCTTAACAGCAAGACCGTTCCCAAAGATGCCTGGCGTCATGATTTTGTTTACCTGCTCAACCCGGAACCAGGCATTCCTTTTGAAATAGTTAGTTACGGTGCTGATGGGGAGCAAGGCGGCGAGGGCCACAATGCTGACCTTAAGAGCAACGATGCCAATTAAATACTGCCTTGGCCAAAAGGGTAATGGCTTTGTTATAAGTGAGATCGTGGTGGTGATCTTCATCATCGGGCTGCTTTGCTCGATGGCTGCCATGAACGCGGTATCACTGCTTGGCCGCAATACCTTCAAGGCCCAGGCCAACGATCTCATAGAGACGTTCAACAAAGCCTGGTCGACGGCAAGAAGTTCCGAAAGAAGGTACGAGATCATACTTGATATCTCGAACCAGAGCTATATGTTACGCGAAATAACGGGGTCCAATCTTGCAGATGTGCTTGAAGAAGAAGTCATTTCACAGAAAAAATTGCGAGATGATCTTCGCATCAAATATGTGATTTTCGATGACTTTGAAAATACCGCTGCCGTACAGGGCGCAGCCATGTTCAGGGCGGGCCATGCTGGTTGGCAGGCTGGTGGAAAAATTGTTCTCGTCGATAGGGGCGGAAATGAATATTCGCTGATAATCAGCAGGCTTAGCCCCATAGCCCAGCTAAAAAATGGGGATGTTCCATTTGTCCAGCCGCAAGATGATGTGCCATTTTAAAAAACATCTGAATAAAACGCGCGGTTTTACCGTTATCGAGGTCGCAACGGCACTGGTTATCCTTGCGATCATTTTCACAACGGTACTTACTGTATTCAAAGATGCCATGAGGGCCGTCAGTGACGACCGTATCAAGATGCAGGCATTCGAGCTTGCGCGAGAAAACATGGAAAGAATTTTATCTCAGACCAGCGTTTCGGAAAAGACTGAGTATGGGGTTAGCGAAATAAATCCGCAGCTCGAGTGGGAATTGCGCACCGAGCCGTTTACAGATCCTTCAGGCTCAGGCACCTGGGTCAAGGCAATAAGCGCAGCTACATACCTTGACGCCAATGATCAGCCCAAAACACTTGAACTTACATGCTGGCTCACGAAGGTATCAAAAGAAGTTTCGGAACAAATGATGAAAGACCGCGAATTGCTCGACGCCAATGAATTTGGAAACAGCAACTTGGAAGACCCGCTGCTTGAAAAATACGGCGGACTCAATGACGGAAGTGATGGCCTTGGCAGTGATATGAGGACAAAGGATCCAATTAACCAGGATGCCGCTAATAAGGCAAAGTTCGATGCCATAATGGAAGAATACAAGAACATGACCGGCGGTACTAAATGAAAAGGCTTAGGGCATTTACTGTTGTCGAAGCGATGGTGACGCTTGTAGTGGCGACCATGATGCTCCTTGCGCTTTTCAGTATTTATGATCGGGCCAAGAAGATATCCAACTCCATAACAGACAAGATAGATTCGACAACGCTGCCCGGCGACATTTGTCAGCGTATCGCCGAGGATATCGACCGCATAGCCCCCCCCGGCTCCGGAGCAAGGATAGAGTTGACTAATAGTTTCGCAAATGGATTTCCGACTGCAAAGCTTCATATCTTCCGTGAATTCTTAGACTCCAAAAATGATCCACAGATGCTTGAGGAAGTTATCTGGCAGGCAACTTACGATATGACCGCAAAACGGCTCCAGTTATGGCGATGCCATTCCGGTATTGTCTGGGAAGACAGGCTTCTTGATGAAGATGAACGAAGGGATTGGTCAGACAACAGGCATGTCTTTGTCCCGGTATGCTCGGGACTGAGTGTTTTTAAAATACAGGTGCCTCTGTATACAAATCAAGGCACCGATGCAAGCAGTGCTGTTAGCAAAAGGCCGAACATAGCAATGTCTCCGCGATTCAGGCGAAACACTGTAATAACCCAGGAAAATTCCGCAACAATGGTTCAATCCGATGATTTGGTCCAAGAAATTAAGTATTTGGACAATTGGGACCAGGTCAAAATGCCGGGAGCACTTACATTAACCTTATCGTTTGGCGAACCTTTCGATACTGGCAGCGGCGGGTTCGATGTCGAAGAAGAATTAAAAACTATTCGCACTATAGTCATGGATCGCACTAAAAAAATCACTTTCAATTATACACCGCTGATTGATCCAAATGCGGCAGATGTTAATGATGTTAATTCTGCAGATCCTAATAATCGGTCCAGGTCAAAAGATTCGGATAAAAATAGCAGCGGGGAAATTTCCAATGTGGAAAAGAGCAGTTCGCTCGATAGCGGCAGCGATAATCAGCGTTCGCACAGATTGCCAAGAACCAGGCGTGCGAGGGCTTCCCAATGATATACATACGCAATAAAAATAATCGGCCGGCAGTTGTACTGCTCCTTACGATAGTGGTGCTGGTGATCATGTGCGGAATAGGATATGTCCTTACCACTAAGGTAGCCGCTGCACGACATCGCGACCAGTATCTTGTGGACTATCAAAAGGCCAGGTATGCCTCCGATTCGGCTTTTAAATATGTTAATACTATCCTGGCGGAGCAATCCTTTACCCTGATCGACAGGCCGAATGAGCCTGATTTTTCCGATCTTTTTGCCTTCACAGAGGAGCAGTACAAAATATTTCTCGAAGATTACGTCAGGGAAAAACTTTTAAAGCAGCAGTATGGCGAAAATTGGAAAGAGTACGAAACCCAGTACAAGCGAGATGCCAATGATCCCAATTCTCGCGACAGCCGTGATCAGCTTAGCCCAGGTGATTTCAATGATCCAAATTATACCTATAATCAGGATATAAACGATTTTAACCAGTTCGATTTAAGGGGCTCTGGTGGTGCCGATGATCCCAACAAAATAGTCATACCCGGCCCGTACGGTGCCGCATGGCCGTTCGTGACGGAGCCGATCGAATTTGAAGTTGGCGATGCGAAAGTTACTGTAGAAATTGAAGATGAGAATGCGAAATTGCCGATGGCCTGGGCAATGCGGCTTGATGATAAGAACAAGCGTTCGACCGAGTCAGCCTATGACAGCTTTTTCGATTGGATAGCATCGGCCAGCAGAAATGAGGTTATGGTCACTTATCAGCAACGGTATGATTTCTATGATGGACTTAAAAAGGTGGGCGAATATGTTGATGTAAACGGCGCTGCTGCCATTACGCCCGCAGCGAAAGAACCCAATAAAGCCTCTGCAACACCAGCTCAGAAATTCAGGTCCAGGCGTGCCCGTCAGCGTGCCCAGGCCGCACAGACTCAGTTAATGCAAAATTCGCCAAATGCCAAGTATGCCAATATTATAAGCCTGGTCAATAGCTCGCTGGTTAACCTTGAAGATTTCGCCAAGCCGTACATTAAATCCCAGCGCCGAACCGAGTCTGCTTTAAAATACATGAGCCGGTATGGCGCCATGCAGGTCAATGTCAATTCTGCCCCGCGGCTTGTGCTTGAATCCGTATTTATGTTTGGCGGAGACGCCGTTCAAACGGCCCAGAATATCATTGACGAGCGGAAAATAAAGCCCTTGGCGGATATTAATGATTTACAAAAACGATGCTTTCACTATGCTAACAGCATACAAAGGGCAAAAGATTACCTTACGACCAAAAGCACCTTTTTTACCGTAAGGATACAGTCCGCAAGCGGCGCAGCGATTGTGCGTTATACGGCTCTGATATTAAAGGATGGAAAAAACGTACAAATTCTTGCTATAATTGCCCAATAGAATTGTAGGAGCTCTAATGGATCAGAAAAACTGCCTGGGTTTTTATATAAGACCTCACTGGGCTACTGTGGTTGTGCTTGTAAATAGCGAGCGTGGCCCTCAGTTCGTCGATTCGTTCCAGGTTAAACCATTATGTGAGCAGGATCAGCCGCCCCAGACAATGGGTCAGGCTTTGATAGCGGCATGCCTGGAGAAGCAGATTGTATTAAGCGATCCGTTTATCACGCTCGACTGCGGAAAATATAATCAGCACAATGTCCACAGCCAATTCACTGATCTCAGGAAGATCAGCCAGACCATTCGTTTCGATGCCGAAGAAGCAATCGCTACAGATGCCAGCGAAGCGGCAATAACATTCAATGTTGTTGGCCAGGACGAAACGGGGTCAACGATATCGGTTTATTCCTCCGGGCGCAAAACTCTTGCCGATCTTCTTGTAGATCTCCAGCAAAACAGCCTTGATCCTGTCGCTATTGAGCCGGATGTAGCGGCTCTTGCACGATTTATACGCACTACCAGGCTCGGCAGCGAAGCACCGGTATTGTATGTGGTAATAGCGGGCGATAGTGGTTACCTCTTTACTGTTTCTGGGAAAACGGGTTTTCAGAGCAGAACCTTTATCATCAATAAAAATGCAAATGTAACCGACCTGCTGGCCCGTGAAATACTACTTACACAGGCTGCGATAATCGGCGGCGATGATCTGCAAAGAATAGAGCTTTTCGACGGTCCAAACCAGGTAAACAGCGAAAAGCTTGCCGCCAGGGCAGGCCTTGAGGTGCGGCGGTTTGAACTATTGGGAACGCTCCAAACATCCTGTGCCGATCCTGTTGAGCCTGTTGATTTTGCCATTGCTTATGGTTCTGCGCTGGCCGCTTTAGATAAAATGGCGGTGGATTTCCGCAGGGATTTCGCGCCGTACCAGGGACGCAAGATGATGATGGAAAAGGCGCTCAAAATAATGAGCATAAGCCTTACCGTTATGATGCTTGCCGCGGGCTTATTTCTTCAAATGCGCACATATGTAAGTAATTGTTATGATAAACAGCTTCTTGATGGGTATGAACAGCAGTATAAAAAAGTCGTCCCAGGCTCGAAATTCATCAACCAGGAGGCGATCAACAAACTCAAGCGAGAAATGTTCACCATTAAGCAGGTAAAAGAAGGCCAGCTCAATGCAAGCGGCCAGGCTTCTGTTTCGGTTCTGTTGACCAACCTGCTTCAGACTATCAATGAAGCAGGCAATGTAACACTGACAATAGATAGTATTACTGTTCAGGCAAAGAGTATTGTAATAACCGGCGAAACGCCCTCACGGGAAAATACCCTTCAACTCATAGCCGCCATTGATAAGCACCCTGCCCTGAGGCTTTCTCAGCCCAATTACGACCTCAAAGCAGGCAAGGACAGTTTCAGTTTCACTATCCTTCCTAAAATTGCGAGAAGGTGATAAATGACCAGCACAGATATTAAAGAAGTAGTAAAAAATCCAAAGCTCTATTATATACTTGTCCCGTGCCTGGCGGCCCTTTGGCCATTGTGGACCGGGCTGATCTCAATGAGCGATTCCAATGCTCAGTGGCATCGGCACACGGGGGCGTACCTGGAAGCCCAGAAAATAATGCTTTCCATCAAGGATCTTGACCCGGATCGGCTTGCGGCAAAAAATATGTCACAGGAGCAATTCAGCTATCCTGCTGTAGTGGATTCAGTAGCCCGATCGGCTGGTATATCGTCAGCTGATTATAAACTCCATGCAAGTGCAATTATGAAGGTTACCGGCGGCCAGGAATCTCAGGATGCCGATATTACCCTCAAACAAGTTGATTTGTCGAGATTTGCCAAATTCCTCACCTCCATGCAGATGCAAGGGGCCTCTTTGCAGTGTGTCTCTCTCAAACTGACCAAGCAAAAAGGTACCGCAGACACCTGGAAAGCGGATATGAAGTTCCGCTACTACAAAAGTTAAAATTTTTTCAGGCCCTATATATTGTGTGTTGCCCAGTTTGCCATATTTGACTAGCCCAAAGAAGCTTAAATGTGAATCTGGGACGCTTTTAGCAGAGTCAAAAACCGCATTTTCAGTATAATTTAATGTAAATACTGCAGTTTGAGACGGTTAAGACTTTTTTCAAGAAACTTAAAGTTTCATCCCCTCCACAGTCGATATCTACATTGGTAAAAGCAATATTTCAAAGAGCGACCAACACTGGACATACAATATATAGTGTGTGTCAGCAAAATGGTTGATATTGAACGAGGTGGTTTTAGATGTCGCAATATAAACTTAAAAATTCAAATAGCCTGCTGCTTGATGTGACCTCACAGCTTGCCGATAGCCAGGACATTTTGGCAGAGGAATTGCTAAAGAATGTAAATACATCGCCGCTTGGACAACTTTTAAAGAAAATAGCCGCTCTGCCCGAAATCAGGCAGGAAAAGGTAGTTGATGTTCGTTCACAGCTGCAAAGAGGCGATTATGACCTCAACAAACGGCTTGATTTGGCCTTGGACAGGGTGCTCGAAGAGCTTATTAGTTAAACCGGTCTAAATGGCTTCCGGTATATAGTCGTCCGGTTCATCCATCTCGATAGGCTTGTAGCCCGGCAATTTAGATTTTTCAATCTCTTCTTCAAAAGCAGCGACAATAAAATCCTGGATTCTCTGCCTGCATTCAGCGTTAATAGGATGTGCCACATCGGCGTGAAGCTTCATTCGACCTTTTGCGTCTTTTTTTGCCCTATTTTCACTTAGCAAATTGCCGCAATTATTGCAGTATTTCGCACGCAAGTGGTTTTTACCTGAGCATTTTGGGCAGTGGTCGCTCATCTTGCGTGAGGGCATTGCGACAAAGTGCCCGCCGATACCTTCAATGATCTTGATATCCCTGATAACAAACTCTTTATCAAGTGTCATCGAACAAAACGCCTTTAGCCGATCATCATTGTTATTGACCAGCTTGACTCTAACTTCACTGATATGCATTGTTGTGCCTCGCTTCAAAAGTACCGCTATCACCAATTATTGCTGTTTACAATAACGCTGTCACACCCAAAAGTATCTTTAAGTGTGCTGCGATAGGTATTTAACGCCTTTTTACTGCAATCATTTACAATTATATGGAACAGTGTAGAGCCGCTGCCGCTTAGGCAAACAGGTGTAATTCCAAGGTGTTCGATTCCGGCTTTAAGCTCAGCAATCTCAGGGTGTAAACAAAAGCAACTATCCTCTAACATATTTGTGCACATTTTAGCAACTAAATCAAGCCTGTTTTGCTCAATTCTAAGCTGAAATTGAGAATTTAATAGCTCAAACGTACTGTTTTGGTGAGAGTATTTTTCATAAACTCTTTTTGTTGAAGTATTTATGTTCGGCAGTATCAAAATGGCAGTAAACGAAAAGATTTGATCCAAAGGGGTTAATATTTCGCCTCTTCCCTCACAAAGTGCCAGTGGTGAGCCTAAAAAGAACGGAACGTCACTGCCGAGCTGGGCGGCTAATTCCATAAGTTTGGCAGTGGAAACATTAATATTCGCAAAACGGGTGTAGCCTAGCAGTGCGGCAGCTGCATCGCTGCTGGCTGAACCCAGACCGGAACCGGCTGGGATGTTTTTGGTGAGGGTTACTTTGCACTGGGGAGTGTGCCCGGTTTGCGAACAAAGCAGGTTTATTGCCCTTAAAACGAGGTTTTCCGGTCCGGTCGGAGCCCAATGCGGGCCGGTGCAGACTAGTTCAATACCTGGCTGGGCAGCTTTTTCAAAGAGGAGATGATCGTACCAATCGACCTTGGCCATGATAGTGCGAAGGCCATGAAAGCCATCGGGCCTTTTGCCTGTTACAAGCAGGCACAGGTTGATCTTTGCCGGGGCACGCACTAGAAGCGCACTAGATTTGGTTTCAAACTGCTGCATAGTAAGCTTAAATAATTAACGCGCAGGTTCTAATCCGGATTGACATTATAACGCGCGATTCGTATTGTTGTTAAAGCAAATTTTTGGAGAAATGATGGAAGTACTTGCAAATTTTGACGTTATAAACATGTTTCTTCATCTTGATAAGACACTCGAGCAGGTGATAAGGGATTACCAGGCTTGGGTTTATCTGCTGCTTTTTGCGATTATATTCTGTGAGACGGGGCTGGTTGCGACGCCGTTTTTGCCTGGGGATTCGCTTTTGTTTGCGGCGGGGTCTTTGGCGGCTATCAGCGGGTGCGTGCTGGAAGTGCAGTGGCTGCTGTTAGTCCTTTTTGCAGCGGCAGTTATGGGCGACAGCACCAATTACTGGATAGGGCGTTTTGTGGGGCCAAAGATATTCAGCAAAGAAAATATCTGGCTCCTTAATAAGAAGCATCTGGAAAAGACACACGCGTTTTATGAGAAGCACGGGGGCAAGACGGTAGTCATTGCGAGGTTCATGCCGATCATCAGAACGTTTGCGCCTTTTGTGGCTGGGATAGGGCGGATGTTTTATCTTAAGTTCCTTAGTTTCAGTGTGTTAGGGACTGCGTTATGGGTGGGCGGTTTTATAATGGGTGGGTATTTTTTCGGCAATATTCCGTTTGTTAAGAAGAATTTTACGCTGGTGATACTGGTTATTATTTTCATATCGCTACTGCCCGGGGCGATAGCGTTTTTGCGTGAAAAGTTGAGGAAAGGCGACAAGAAATAGCCTTAAACTAGGGTGGAGCGCGGTATATGCGCGGTATGGCAGCGGGTTAATTGGGGGGTGTTAGGGGGGCAGGCGAGAGTGCCCAGCGGGGGTGGTGCGGGGCAGTTCATTGATTATTGATTAAGGATTATTGATTATTTGAATAAAGATGGGCGTTTGGGGGTGGGGCGTTAATTCTGATTTTCTATTTACGATTTACTATTTGAAGAGCGGGGCGGGCGTGAATTTTAAAGTGCAAAGTTCAAAGTGCAAAAGTGCATAGTACAAGCAGTGCAAAGGAGGGGATGGGCTAAGTGCGAAGAGTGCGATGCGAAATATAAAAGGGACAAAGTAATCAAAATTTCTTGATTTTGTGAGTCAAAGTAGATAATATCTATTTTATTAGTTAGTAATAAGCCCTGCGGAAGCGGGGAGCATAAAAATGCTGAGCTTTTAGCGTTTCTGTTGAAACCGGCAAATTTTCGTTCTAGGAAATGCGAAGTGTAATCGCCCAGTTGGGCGCTGCGATCATGTTCCGATACAGGCCTTGCCTGGCGTATGGTGCGGATGGAGGTTTTGAAAATTTCTTTCAAAAGGGAGGTTATAAAATGAGAAGAATGTCATGTGTGCTAGCCCTTTCAGTATGTACGATTTTATACGGGCAAACGAAATATACTATCACATCAATTCCTACAGAGATGGGGCAAATATCAGGTTTGAGCGACACAGGGTTGGTTACCGGTTTCAGTTACGATTATAGCATTAATTACTTTTCTGGAACTATCTGGAATTCAACAAACAACAGTTTTGGAGATTTGGGAGCTTACATGCCCTCCTGCATCTCGGGTAACGGTAAAATAGCCGGCGTTGTCGAAACTGGTTCTGGACGGCATCTTTTTGTCTCTGATGAATTGGGACATCCATTTGATACCGGAATAACAGCGCGTTATGTTGTGGGGATAAATAACACAGGACAAGTATTATATTACAATTATCCGAATAATACATACTCAAATTATATTTACGACTCAGTTACAGGATCAACCCAATCAATCCCCTCATTTCAGCCATATGGCATTAATAACAACGGTGAACTAGCCGGAGGAGATCGTTTCTGGAGTCTTCAAAATGGCCCACAAATGATCTCTACGACAGTGTTGGTTTGGGCGAATGCATTGAATGATTCAGGAACAGTCGTAGGCACATGGCGTGGTTGTGATCTTTCTCCAAGCAGTTTTCCCTATAAGGCATTCACATGGAGCCAGTCTCAAGGTTTTACCAATATCGGAACGCTAGGAGATAACTGCTCTGCCATGGGCATAAATAACATGGGCACCATAGTGGGCAGGTCAGAGATGCCAAATTATGATATGCATGCGTGGATATATAACTCTGATACAGGAATGCTTGACCTAAACCGTTTTTTGCTAAACGCTAATGGATGGCAGTGCCTAAATGAGGCATACTATATAAATGAGAACGGCCAGATATTGGGATGGGGCACTAAAAATGATGGCAGTTGTGGATATTTTTTACTGACCCCAGTTCCTGAACCGGCGACTATGCTTTTGTTTGGAATCGGCGGGTTGCTGTATAAGAAGTATAATAATTTGACATAAAAGGCCCGTTTAGGTATACTATATGATAATTGAATAATACGAAAGTCCCACTGGACTTGATGCGTTTCTTGTGGAATCGCCAGTTTCATAATACGGAAATGCGCAGAGCCGGTGCCCGAGAAGGGGTGCCGCGAGCGTGTTCCGTATGGGCTCTGGCGAGCCTCACAAGAGCATGGTGTAGCGGTACCCTCTAAATTTCTGCAAGTGCAGAGTTGAGGTTATGGAAATCTCTTTCAAGGGAGGAAGTAAAATGAGAAGTACGCGGGTTGGACTGATTGTGTTGGGCGTTTTGTTGTTTTGGAGCGGACTGGCACAGGCGCAATTGGTAACTATTCAAGTTACTGGATATGTTACAAGTTTTTTTGACACGGCTAATTTACTTGGTGGCGCAATTGGGGAAGGAACATCGCTAACAGGCACATATACCTATGACACAAGTGTAGCAGATTCTGATGCCTCCTCAAGTGCGGGTTTGTATTGGCAATCAAGCACCCAAACAGGAATGAAATTCAATTTGGGTGGAGTTGCTTTTGAAAATGACTTATCAAAAGGTCCATTTGAAGTGGGTGTAATTAACGATTTTCAAAGTCGTAGTGATTGGTATATGGTTTTAAGCAAAAATAATAAACTGATAAATGATTTCATAGTTGTCGATACGATTGATATGCAACTTGTTGATCATAGCCATGCTGTATTTTCCTCCGATGAACTTCTTTTATCTCCACCAAATTTACAGTCTTTCGATGAGCACACATTTTTAATCGATGGCTATCGGGGCGAAGACCGGTTTGTTTTTGCAGGCGAGGTAACATCTTTAAAGATGATTCCTGAACCTATGACAATGATGTTGTTTGGTTTGGGTACAATGGCATTCCGTAAACGCATCGGCTAAAAAACAATTCTTAAAACCAATTTAAAGCATAAGGAACTATTCCCATGTTTAAGAATATTTCTGCGCTCATGCGCATAATCATGATGTTAATCATCTTGAGCATCAGTTTTTCGGTGAATGCAAGCCAGTATCGGCCAGTTTCAAAAATCCGCGGCGGATACTGCCAGTCGCTGGTTGTAACTGAGAGCGGAACTGTTTGGGGCTGCGGCAGGGCTTCAAACGAAAATTCTGTGCTTGGCATTGGAAAATCGCCTGCCGGGTCACGATGGTTTACCCAGTCACCAAATCTTGAAAACATCATAGATGCCGATCTTGGCAGCGGCACTATGGTCGTTCTTGATGCCAATGGATTTGTGTGGACGTGCGGTTTTGATAACTACGGCTCACTCGGTGACGGCGCACCAATACAGGCTAAGAGCACGCCGGTAAAAGTAATCGGCATTGATAGCAACATGCCATATCTCTGCAATATCAAAGCTGTAGCTACCCATTGCAGTATTAATGCGGATTTTTGCCTGGCCGTTGACCAGAATGGCGTAACTTATGGATGGGGAAGTAACAGCAAATCGCAACTCGGTGAACCATATACTCAACAGTATTTCACAAGTCCAATCCTTATCTCCGGTCTTCCTGTGATTGATATGGTTGCGGCAACGCAGGATAGCTCGCATGTGCTTGACGTGAACGGGTTTGTGTGGTCGTTTGGTTCCAATTACGGCGGCAAATTAGGCATAGGTTCCAGTGATTATTATCTCAATAGGGCGACGCCGCAAAGAGTAGTCGGCATCGGAGGGCAGGAATATTTGTCGGACATTACCTCTATCGCCTGCGGCCTTGACCACTGCCTGGCATTGGAAAAATTTAGTCTGCTTGATCCCAATGCCAGAGGCAGAGTGTATGCGTGGGGGAAAAACAGTTCAGATGGTGTACTTGGCGATGGTACTGCGATTGATCGCATAACGCCTGTGTTTGTCAAAGCAGGTCAGCAAAACCCACAAAACCCCAATTCGCCGCTTGAAGGTATAATTGCTGTGTCAGCCGGTGAAGGCCATTGCATGGCGCTTACTTACGACGGCAAAGTTTTATGCTGGGGCAATAACGAAAGCACCAAGGGCCAGCTTGGTAGCGGCACATTGGTTCCAAGCTCAATGCCGGTTAAAGTGGTCGGGTTTGGCGGAAAAGGATTCCTGGAACACATAGTCGCGATATCGGCAGGGTACGATCATTGTCTGGCTCTGGATCGTGATGGAGTTGTCTGGGCATGGGGCGAAGAATTCCATGGGACCCTCGGCACAGGAACGCTCGTCTGGTGTAATCCCATACCGCAGCCGGTGCCATTTTACACAACGGAGTCAAATGACATTCGTATTTTAAGGACGGGAAGTCATTATACAACTATACAGAACGCTATTAGTGCCGCCTCTGCCGATGATACCATTGTTTTGGCGAAAAGGGTTTATGATGAAGCCGTGAATATTACTAAAGCTGTTGCTCTCAAAAGTGAATATCCTGATGACAGTTTTACCGTTACCCACACAATTATTTCCGGAGGAACCGCTTCGTCTGGTCGAGGCGTCAATATTGCCAATATTTCAGGTTTTACGCTTGAGGGCTTGAATATAACTAATCAGTACTATGGTGTATATAGCAGTAATGCAAATGGTACTATAGAAAAATGTATGCCGGCGGGAAACTATGGTGTATATGCGATCCAAAACTCGAATATAACAATGCAGGACTGTTGGGAACTAGGTTGTCCTAGTGATTACAGTGTTTATGCCAACGCGTCCACAATGTCGCTTGCCAATTGTGTGATCTCTCAGCCAATCGGATATGGCACATCTATTGGCGGTACAAATTCGGCACATTTAAATATTGATAACTGCGTAATAAAAGATAATAATAGATCAAAAGGGATTTGCCTTACCTCCAACTCCTCAGCAACAGTAAATAATTGTGAATTGGTAAATAATGGTGACGCTGTTGTCGCTGAAACCGGCTCATCAGCACAGGTCAATAACTGCGTAATTCACCAAAACGCAACCAATGCTGTGCGAGTTTCGAATGCTTCTGCTAATATCAACGATTGCCTGATCGAAAAGAATAAAGGAAATGGCATTTATCTGACCGGTACTGGAACCAGCATTATCAAAAACAATTGGATTGTCAATAATGGCGATAGTTCTAGTGAATATGGTGTTTATCTTGCCAGTGCAACTACTTCACCTACCCTTATCAACAACACCATCTCCAAGAATTATGCAGGTGGCATTTACCGCACTGGCGGCGTAGACCCGAATATTATCAACTGCATCGTTTGGGGCAATGACACAACGCCAAATAAGAATTTAGATGCGCCAGCAGGAACATTCTTTGACCATGTCTCATATAGTTGTATCGGCGGCGGACATAGCGGGGCTTATAACAAAGACTGTGACCCATGTTTTGCCGGCGCTGACGCGAACAATTTTCATATCCTGCCCGCTTCGTACTGCAAAAATTCCGGCGACCCGAATCGCAGTTATGCGGGCCAGTATGACATTGACGGGGAAGATCGGGTTATCGATACTGTCGATATCGGGGCTGATGAAGTGTATCACTCAAATGTTGACTTTAATACCGATAGCATAATCAATTTCGTAGACTATGCAATGTTAGTCAACCACTGGGGCCAGAGCAGCACGGATGCTAATTTCTCCAGTACATACGACCTGGTCGCAAACAATGTTATCGATTATGGTGATATGATGTATTTTTGCGATTGGTGGCTGTGGCACGGGGCGTGGCTTGATGCCGGCAGCGAATATGTCGGAACATATGCGATGCTGCCCCCGCCCGAACCCAACGAGCCGAATGCACCTGCCCAGCTACAAACGGCTTTGCATCTGGCGTGCGAAAATCTTGTGCCAGATCCAGACAGTGATGTAATATTATATGTGCAGTCGGATGTGTCGCTGCTAAGCATGGGGGTTGGGTTCGTTATTGATGGTAATGCTACTGTAACCGGAGCTATCGGAGCTGCGGATTGTGATCAGTTCGGCTGGGATCCAAGCTGGTGCAGCGATCCTGATATTGACCCCAATGGGACATGGGCATACATCAGCGATGCCAATCTCTCTGGCTCGGGCACGGGCGATGTGGGGTACTTCACGATCCATTACAACAGCGGGCCGGTGACGATTACTGTAATTGATAATTCCAGCGCGGATGTCAACAGTCAGCCCGTTGCTTTTGATTCCAATTCGATAACCCTCGGCTCCGAAGAGCAGCAGATGATGATGCCGGGCGGCGGGGAAATGGTGATGGAATCAGGAATGCGGTCTGAGTCGATGGAATCTGAGCCGATGGAAAGCGTGGAATTTTTTGACGCCCAAGGTGCGATCGAGTGGCTTGAGCAAATATGGCTTGATGACGCGGCGTTGCGATCAAGTATGACAGAGGCAGAATTCAACGAATTCATTGATGCGATAAGGAATTCGCAGTAAAAACCGATACCCGCAAGGCCCCGATGGAATTCTCGATCTTTCTCTCTCTCTCCTCCACGGGGCCTTTTTGATGCGCGAAGACGAGGCTGAGGTTTCTATTGATAAAGGTTAAGCGGTGAAAAGAGTTTATGTGTTGGGGAGACCAAGCATTTTAGGATTTACTATATGAAGAGCGGGGCGGAGGATTATTTGCAATTTTCCGTTCAACTAATTTAAATCCTTAATTCCGGGTAAAGTAATATTTTATTGCTGCAATTAAGAATGCAGGTTCCATAATTTTTGACACGTTTGGGGCGGGTGTGGTGTCTTAAAGAATGAAGGTTATAATTCGACGGGTTATTAAGGAGATGGAACGTGCGGCACGCAAATATCGATGACGTGGTGAGGGCGGCGGCGAAGGGGGAGAGTGAGGCTTTCGGGCTGCTCGTTGAAAAATATCAGTCACTTGTTTGCGCGATAGCGATGGGTGTTACGGGGGACCTGGAAAGAAGCGAGGAGCTTGCACAGGGGGTGTTTGTCAAGTCGTGGCAGGGGCTTGGCGGGCTTAAGGATCCGGCTAAATTTAAGAGCTGGATTTGCAGCATAGCCAGGAACGAAGCGAATAACTGCATTCGAAATGACAGACGGGCGGGCGCGAGGAGGGCTGCACAGATGGATATTGAAGATATTACATGCGACGAGAACGGGCCTACCGATAACGCTATCAGTTCGGAGGAAAGGACGCTGGTGCGCGAGGCGATGGAGAAGCTAGATGAGCATTATCGTGAGGTGATGGTGCTTTATTACCGCGAGGGGCAATCTGTAAAGGAAGTAGCGTCGCAACTTGAATTAGGTGAGGAGGCGGTTAGGACAAGGCTTGCGCGCGGGCGGGCGATGATAAAGGATGCGCTTAGCAGGCGAGTCGAAGGGGTACTTGAAAAGAGCAGGCCTGGCAAGGCATTTACGACGGCTGTGCTTGGGGCGATAGCGGGGGTGAGTGTTGGCGGGGCGGCGGCGAGCGCGGCAGGGGCAAAGGTTGGGGCAGGGACGGCTGGTGCGGTTTTTTCCGGAGTGATGATAAAGCTAATGGTTGCGGCGGCGGTGGTTGTGATCGGGGGCGGGGCAATTATCGCCCATAAGATGCACAGTGGGTCATCGCAAGATAAAACAGCGACGGTTGGGAGGGGAGCAGCTGGTAGTGGAGATGCTGTAATAGATTCACGCATTGTGCAAACAAAACCGACAAGCGGGGCGGAATTGGCCAGGGCAAGTGCGGATTTGACGGGGGCCGAGGCGGCGGTTTTGGCGGCGGTGAATGACGGCAACGCGAGCGGCGAGTATGTATTTAAGCCGCGAGGGGTTTTGAGCGGGCTGATCAAAGATAAGAAGACGGGCGAGCCGGTTACGGATGCGCAGCTTGAGCTCGTAGGCATGGGGTCCGGCAGCATGGGATTTGGGAGGACCAAGACGGATGCGAACGGGTTTTACTTTTTTGAATGGCACCCAGGTGCATCAACGGAAGGCAACTGCAAGCTGATGGTGACAAGCAACGAGTATATCGGGATGAGCAGATATGACGATGCGCTGATAATCAATGTTTTAAAAGATGTGCAGGCGGTGAGGCATTTTGAGCTTGAGCAGGCATGCATGGCGGAGCTGGAGGTTGTTGACGAAGGGGGCGGGCCTGTGAAGGATGCGCAAGTAATGGTATCTTCAATGGGAGATATGTATGGTAGAAATATCAACGATTTCCATAGGCAGGCGAGAACGGATGCGAACGGTTTTATACTGATTGGCGGGCTTAAGGCTAGCGATTCTGAATATATGTTTACGGTTACCGCGAGCGAGACGGATAAGAGCAGGAAGCGAAACGGGTACAATTTGTCGAAGTATTCTTACGCGCCAAATTACACGAGGGTGCTACTTAGCGATCCCAACATCGTGCAGGCAGCTACAGTGGTGCTGGAGAAGGGAATCAGTGTTAAGGGCAAGGCTCTTTACGCGGATGGGACTGCGGCAAGCGATGTTACCATCGAGGCCAAGCCGGGTTGGTGGCATTGCAGTTATGGTGTGAATGACAGCGTAATTGAGCCGAACGGATATTTTACACTGGAGCATGTAACGGCTGGGAATTATGAGTTGCAGGCGCAGATACCGCAAGGTGAAGATAGCTGGACAAGCAGCAAGATAGCTGAAGTGCGTTTTCCGCTCGAAGCGGGAAAGGAGCTGGTTGTGACGGTACCGGGGAAGTCATCTGCGCAACTGTGCTCGATTTCCGGAGAGATCTGCTGGGAGGGCAAGAAGCCCAGCAGTGTGAATGTTCAGGTGATGTCAAATGGGGCGATGCAGTCAGGATGTTATTACAATATCGCAGTTTACAGATTACCTGAGAGTGCCAAATCTGCGCCGTTCAAGATAGACCGGCTTGAAAAGGGAAGCTGCCAGTTGCGGTTTGAAGGTTCGGGGATGGAGGAGGTTTTAGTTTCGGCACAGGCACCTAGCGAGGGTTTGAAGGTAAAGGTAAAGACTTTCGATAATCCGCAGTTGACGGCGAAGGTTGTGGATGCGGCGACGGGTAAGGCTGTGAGCAGGTTTACGGCGCGTATTGTGAAGATACGGACGCTGCGCGGGCCGAACTACACTGTGGATGGGCGGTGGGTGGATTATGAGAGTGCGCAAGGCAAATGCCAGTTTTCTTTAAACGGGCCGGGGGTATATCGCGTGGATGTTGCCGTCGCGGGAGGAGCGGGGAGCAGCGCGGAGATAAATACGGATGAGCAGAAGGAAGCGATAATTGAGATCGCGGCGGGCGGGACGATAAAGGGGACGGTTGTAGATGAGAGCGGCAAGGTCGTGAGCGGGGCAAAGGTGTATTCTAATTGGAAGAGCGGCAAGCTTTACTGGCAGGGATATGAGACTGAGCCTGCGGCGGCAGCGGTGACGGGTGAGCAGGGGTTTGTGCTGGAGAATATGCCGGCGGGCCTGGAGACCATACGCGTGATGCATCCGGATTATGAAGATGAGAAGATCGAGGGGATCGATTGCAAGGCGGGGATGGTGACGGATGTGAAGGTTGTGCTCAAGAAGGGCGGGGCAATCGAGGGGTATACATATGATAAAGATGGGAAGTTAATCGGCGGCATCGGGCTGATAGTTAGTGTGGAGCCAGGATCGCTTGGGCAAGATGTGAGGCGGACAATGAGTGACGTGAACGGGTATTACAGGATCGGGGGTTTGCCGGAAAAGCGGTGCGAGATAGAGACGACGCAATACAGCGAGAAGATGTGTGTTATAAGCAGGTCTGTAAGTGGGATAAATGGCGAGACTGTGCGGGTGGATTTTGGCGGAGTTGGGCCGGTGGTGCGGGGGCAGGTTGTGCTTGAGGACAAACCTGTCGTTAATGCGGATTTGGGGATTAACGAGTTGTCGAGTGCGGCTGGGGCAAGGGCAAAGACTGACGGTGAAGGGCGGTTTGAATTCAGGGGTCTGGTACCGGGCAAGTACAGGCTTTCAATGATGAGAAAAAGTGGCGGTGCGATGAGCGGCCTCGGTGAGGTGGAGGTTGGGGCGAGGGATATGGATATGGGTATTGTGCCCAATAGCAAGGGGTTGAAGGTGCGTGTGGCGGCGGGGACAGTCGTAACGAGCATGATGCTGCAAGAGAAAGGCACGGGGCTGCTGGGAGGAAATATCAAGGGGCAGGCGATAAATCCTGCCAAAGATGGAGAGCCGTTTGTGTTCAATAATGTGGCGGCGGGTGAATATATGCTTACGATCATGACGGGCAAGAACATGACATACAGGCAGAAGGTGGAAGTGAGCGGTCAGGAGCAGGAAATAACGGCAGTGGTCCCAAATGGTACTGCGGAGGTGTGGGGGAATATAAGCGAAAATATGGCGGTAATCATAATACGCGAAGACGAATCGCTTTATGCTAACGTCCTGATGCCAACCGGTGATTACAAAGTATCTGGACTGCCGGGGGGGAAATACAAGGCTATAACCGTTTCTCAAGGCGGGATGTTCGAGCTTGAGAATTTTGAAGTGGGCGAGGGGCAGAGTGTGAGGGTAGACCTGGATTCGGCCAAGGCGCATGGCGGCAAGGCGCTTATCAGGGTAAATGCGGCATACGCCAGCGGCAAGGGAATTTCGGATCTGAAGGTAACGCTTGAAGGCAATGGCGAAGTTATAGATGCGACGGGCACTGGAGAGACTTTCATGTGCATGGCAGAGGCGGGGGTATACACGGTGAGCGTGTCGCAAAATGGAAGCGTTTTGGCGAGGCAGCAAATAGCTGTGAAGTCGCCGGTGATTAATGGTCAGGGTGAGATGCAGGAGTTTGCGGTGACGGTTGGGAAATAGGCGGAAGAAGTCAGTGGTCAGTAGTCAGTGGTCAGTGGAAAAACTGTTGTGAGGTTGCGTGTTGGGGTGATTATTCGAGGTGGACGACGTTTGATCTTGAGTCGGCGGCGGTGGTGGTTTTTTTGAGGAGGTCGTAGGCTTTCTGGGGGTATTTGATTTTATAAAGTTCGATCTCGGGGTTGACCTTGTCGGAGGTTAATATTTTTATGGTGCCGATTTTGAAGAGCTGGTCCAGAAGGGTTCTTTGCATCTGATAATCGACGACGCGGAAGAGATCGATGTTATCCGTTTTGCGGAACAGGAGGCCGTGGCGGTATTCAAGCCTTTCGGGGGTGAGGCGGTAGGATGTTGATTTGAGGGAAGTTGTTCGGGCGAGCATCCAGCAGGCAGTAAAGAGCAGAATGATGAGGCCGATTATTATTTTTGCGGTTTGGAGCCCGCCACTATCTTTATCTACGGGGACGAACATGATTACAAATGCCAGGACGACAAGGAAAAAGGCGGATATAAAGGCACCGAGCATTGCGATATATGACGGTGAGCTTTCAAAGACGTTTTCTGCTTGGCCGTCATCAGATGATCCGCAGGCCTGCTGTTGGGCTGGAACGGTTAAGCATTTTGCGGGGTTTTCGAGCCATTCGCCGCAGAAACGGCATTTGATGGCGACGGCCTGGATGGTTTCGCCGCAGAATGGACAACATTTTGTACCAGGTTTTTGCTGCATAATTAGGGGTTAGATTAAACCAGAAGTTCGAAATTGGAAACGAAAATTGCGTGAGCAACGTTAAGGGATAAGGTCTTCGGGATAGATGATATTCGTAAGTCGCTGAAAACCAAGGATTTAGGTTGATAGAGGTCTTACTGAGTGAAAGGTTCAAAAATTTATTTTTTTAATTGCAAGCAAAGTAATGTAGGTTTATATTAACTTGCGTTGTTGGCCTCGTTTCGTTGGGGGTTTTACATGTTCTTTTTTTAACTGTAATATCGCACTGTGGTGCTTTTTCAATACTCAAAGCAGGATTCGGTCTCTTCTCCTCCTCCGCCGGATCCTGCTCTCCTTTTTTCTGGAAATCCAGCCAAATTTGCCGCCATTTCGTCGCGGGGCAAAAGTTTTTGGACATGCCTGATTTTATAAGGTAAATTTGATCCCATGGCGAATAAAGTGAAAAATAAGCAGGTCAAGGATGCGTATTACAAATTGTTTGAATCTGTATCCGGCGTGCTGTTCAAAGTTGATCCGATCGGGTTAGCTTCGGGCGGTGAAAACCCAAACGAATATGACGCGGAAACAGGTGAGATAATTTCCAATCTGAAGTACTGTAAGAACAATGGGGATGTTTTGACGGTTGTCTATGATACGTTCTGCGAAATGTTCGACCGCAAGACGGCAGGGCCTAAGGCGAAATATGTCCAGGTAGCAGGTGAGATCTGGCGGATGTATCAAGATTTTTTAGCTGAATGAAAAAGGCAGGAAGCAGGAGACAGGAGTCAGAAGTCAGAAAAGGTATTTTGATTTTCCTGGCTAATATTAAAAAATGCTATGTTGCTATTAATAAGCTCGCAGTATAGAATTCGGCGAAATGGGCAGCTTGTTTGCCCTGTTTGAAAACGGCAATAAAGTAAAGGATTATTATGAGCAAAGGCCAGGACAAGAAGAAAGACACGAAAAAGAAGCCGCTGAAAACATTGAAAGAGAAACGTGCTGAGAAGAAGGCCAAGAAGGCCGGCAGCT
>Ga0079306_1000559_pt1 | contig 33048 bp, 23 predicted proteins | sample Methanotroph_Enr_FD_79181 | JGI IMG/M metagenome (GOLD analysis project Ga0079306, IMG submission 79181) | Enriched soil microbial communities from Old Woman Creek wetland in Ohio, USA - Methanotroph_Enrichment_5 | ecosystem: Environmental > Terrestrial > Soil > Wetlands | place: USA: Ohio... | reverse complement strand
GGTGGCCGCCGAGGGCGCCCTTGTGGGCGTGCAGAACGTGGTGGAGAGCCTGCGGCTCACCATCCAGAACAACCGCGACGTGCTGATGCAGGAGCTGCGCACCTTCAACGGCGTGAAGCTGCGCAAGCCCGAGGGCACCTTCTACGCCCTGGTGGACTTCCGCGCCTACTCCAACAACTCCGTGGAGCTGTCCAACTTCCTCCTGAAGAAGGCCCTGGTCGTGACGGTGCCGGGCAAGGAGTTCGGCATGGAGGGGCACCTCCGCCTCTCCTTCGCCGGCACAGTGAAGGAGCTGCAGGAGGCCGTGGCGCGCATGAAGTGGGCCCTGGATCCCACCAGCGCCAACGAGATCTACCTGGGCGACCGCAAGCTCGTCCGCGACTGGATGTGACCTCTTGAACCACGAAGACCACCAGGACCGCGAAGCCCGCTTGAGGAGGAGACACTGGCCATGTTCAAGGCCTGCTTCCTTTTCTTCGTGGTCTTCCCGTCTTCGTGGTGAGTTTTGGAGCTGGCCATGGCCAACAACCTGCTGAACCTCAAGACGCCGGCCGAGGACCAGGCCGCGGTCCTCAAGGCCGACTACGGCCTGGCCCAGCTGGGCCTGTCGAACCTGCGGAAGGTCTACTGGAACCTGCCCATGGAGGCCCTCTACGAGGAGGTCATCTTCCGGGGCGAGGCCCGCCTCAGCCACCAGGGCCCCCTCCTCGCCGACACGGGCCAGCACACGGGCCGGGCGGCCGCCGACAAGGCCATCGTGCGCGAGGGCACCAGCGAGGCCAAGGTCTGGTGGGGGCCCTACAACCGCCCCATGGCCCCCGACACCTTCGACGCCCTCTTCGCCCGCCTCCAGGGCTACCTCCAGGGCCGCGACCTCTTCGTGCAGGACTGCTACGGCGGCGCGGACCCGGACTACCGCCTGCCCGTGCGCATCGTATCCGAGCTGGCCTGGCACTCGGCTTTCGCCCGCAACATGTTCATCAAGCCCGCCAGCACGGAGGAGTGCAAGCGCTTCGTGCCGGAGTTCACGATCCTCGCCATTCCCGGCTTCCAGGCCACGCCCTCCATCGACCAGACCCCGGGGCCCACCACCATCGCCCTGAACTTCGACCAGAAGCTGTGCCTCATCGGGAACACGGCCTACGCCGGGGAGATCAAGAAGTCGGTGTTCACGGTCATGAACCACTTGCTGCCCCTGCAGGGCGTGCTTTCCATGCACTGCAGCGCCAACGTGGGGAAGGACGGCACCTCGGCCCTCTTCTTCGGCCTCTCGGGCACGGGCAAGACCACCCTCTCCGCCGATCCCACCCGGGGCCTCATCGGCGACGACGAGCACGGCTGGAGCGACAACGGCGTGTTCAACATCGAGGACGGCTGCTACGCCAAGGTCATCGGCCTGAACCCCCAGGCCGAGCCCCAGATCCACGCCTGCACCCACCGCTTCGGCACCATCCTGGAGAACGTGGCCTTCGATCCGGACTCGCGGCGGATCGACCTGGACAGCGACGTCAAGACCGAGAACACCCGCGCCAGCTACCCGCTCGACTTCATCGAGAACGCGGTCCTGTCCAAGATGGGCCCGCACCCGAAGCACATCGTCCTGCTCACCTGCGACGCCAGCGGCGTCATGCCCCCCCTGGCCCGGCTGAGCCCCGAGCAGGCCCTCTACCACTTCATCAGCGGCTACACCTCGAAGCTCGCCGGCACCGAGGCGGGCCTGGGCCGGGAGCCGGAGATCACCTTCAGCCCCTGCTTCGGCGGCCCCTTCATGGTCCACCACCCGGCGGTCTACGCCGAGCTGCTGCGCCGAAAGATGCTGCGCCACGGCGCCACCTGCTGGCTGGTGAACACCGGCTGGACCGGCGGTCCCTACGGCGTGGGCAAGCGCATCAGCATCAGGCACACCCGCGCCCTGCTCAATGCCGCCCTGGAGGGGAAGCTGGACGGGGCCGAGTGCTACCGGGATCCCGTCTTCGGCTTCGACGTGCCGAAGCACTGCCCCGACGTGCCCGACGGCGTGATGTACCCCGCCGAAAGCTGGCCCGACCGGGCCCAGTACGAGGCCCGCTACCGCTCCCTGGCCGCCCGCTTCATCGAGAACTTCAAGAAGTTCGACGCGGACGTGTCGCCCGAGGTCGCCGCGGCCGGACCGCAGATCGGCTGAACCAGACTGCAAAAACCCACCACGAAGGACACGAAGGAAGAACCATGGGCACCAAGGGGGCCCTTTCGCTGGCCCTGAGCCCCTGCGCCTCCGTGCCCTTCGTGGAGATCATTGAAACCGTCACAGGCGGGCCGGGCCATAATCCCCCGGGAGGCCGGCCATGGAACGCATCCAGTCCGTCGTCATCGGGGCCGGCGTGGTGGGCCTGGCCCTGGCCCGGGCCCTGGCTTTGGCCGGGCAGGAGGTGCTGGTCCTGGAATCGGAGGACCGCATCGGCACGGGCATCAGCTCCCGCAACAGCGAGGTGGTCCACGCGGGAATCTACTACCCGGCGGGCTCTCTCAAGGCCCGGACCTGCGTGGCCGGGAACCGGCTGCTCTACGCCTTCTGCGAGGCCCACGGCGTGGCCTGCCGGCGCCTGGGCAAGCTCATCGTGGCCCAGGCGGACCAGCTGGACGCCCTGCGGGACCTCCAGGCCCGGGCCGCGGCCAACGGCGTGAGCCTGGACTGGCTGGAGGCCGAGGCCATCCACGCGCTGGAGCCGGACCTCCGCTGCGCCGCCGCCCTGCATTCCCCCGCCACGGGCATCGTGGACAGCCACGGCCTCATGCGGGCCCTGGCCCTGGACGCCGAGGCCCACGGCGCCACCGTGGTGCTGCGGAGCCCCGTGACGGGCGGGCGGGCGAGGGCCGACGGCATCGAGCTGCGCGTGGGCGGGGACGATCCCATGACCCTGCGGGCCGACCGCGTGTTCAACGCCGCGGGCCTGGGGGCCCAGCGGGTGGCCCGGGGCCTCGAGGGCCTGCCGCCGGAAACGATCCCGCCCCAGTTCCTCTCCAAGGGCAACTACTACGGCCTTTCCGGGAAGGCGCCCTTCTCGCGGCTGGTCTATCCCATCCCCAGCCAGGGCGCCCTGGGCGTCCACCTCACCCTGGACCTGGCGGGCCAGGCGCGCTTCGGCCCGGACGTGGAGTGGATCGAGCGCGAGGCCTACGACGTGGATCCCCGCCGCGCCGACGGATTCTATGCCGAAGTCCGGAAGTACTGGCCGGGCCTGCCGGACGGTGCCCTGCAGCCCGCCTATGCCGGCATCCGGCCCAAGATCCATGGGCCCGGCGATCCCCAGCCGGATTTCGTCCTCCAGACCGAGGCCGTCCACGGCGTGCCGGGCCTGGTGAACCTCTACGGCATCGAGTCCCCCGGCCTCACCGCCGCCCTGGCGCTGGCCGGGGAGGTGGCGGTCCGCGCAGGCCTCACCCGGGAACCCGTCCGGCAGCCCGCCGATCCCAGCCCCGCTCCCTCCTCCAGCCGGATCTGAACCTACTGGTAGATCACCGCCACCAGGAAGGTCCCCCGGTAGGCTCCCGGGGTCTGGTCCCGCTGGACCAGCAGACGGGCGCCCACGCCGAAGGTCACCCCCCCCGTGGGCATGCTCCCGTCGAGGGGCGTGCTGCAGGTGAAGGCCTCCACCGGAATGGGAGCCCCGGGCCCCGTGAGCAGGATCCGGTCGGGCACCAGGATGTGGTAGCAGGTGCCCTCGGGGCCCTGGATCGTGAACGTGGCCGGGCGTGGGGAACCGCTCACCAGGGAAGGCCCGCCCGGGGTGGCGCTCCGGTGGCCCCCATCGGCCAGGACCTCGAAGTAGCCCGCCTGGCTTCCGGGCAGCAGCGACCCGAAGTCCATGGGGCCGGTGTTGGAAAGGAGGAGGGGGGCCCGCACGAAGGCCGATATGACGAAGGTCTTGTGGAAGGTCCTCTCCCCGGGCGCACTGGGCACCATCAGCTGGATGGAGAGCGGGCCCGAGACATAGGGCCCCGGTCCGGCCTGGGCGGGGATGTCGAGCCTCCCGCCCAGCCGCAGCTCCGCCCTCCCGGCCGCATCGAAGCTGCCCTGCAGGTTCGGGAGGGAGCAGCGCAGCTCCGACATCCGCAGGGTCCCGCCCTTTGGCCCCGTGAGGATGGGAGCGGAGGGGAGCACCGATATGGAGAAGGCCGCCAGGGGCGGGCCGGTCAGCACGAAGCGCGCCTCCCGGGCGGGGGGCAGGCTGCCCGGGAGCACCCCCGGGCCATCCGGCACCAGGACCCCGTCCTCGGTCAGGGTGATCCTCCCCCCGGCGGCGCCGATCAGCAGGCCGCCGAAGCTCATGGGATGGGCCACCTGGACCTCGAGGGCGGTGCCCGAGGGGGGGGCGGGCGCCTGCCCCCTCAGCACCGCAACTGCGAGCAGGAGCAGAAGGGCGGGAGCTGGGATCGATCGGGACATGGGATCACCTCGGGTTTCAGTACGAAGGCTCGCCTTCTTCACTGGGGAGCTTGTCCATGGGGTAGGCCTGGGGGAGGTTCCCGTGGGCCAGGAACGGGGCCGGCAGGGTCCTGATCTGGTGTTCGGCCTCGGCCCTGGTGCGGCAGGCGCCCAGGAAGACCTGGGAGCCGATGCCCCCGTCCCGCAGCCGCAGGGGCAGGATCCAGAGGTCCGGCTTCTGTTCCCCGAACAGGTCCGCGGCATGCCTCACCGTCTCCCCCCGCCGCGCCGTCTCCAATCGAAGCGTCCAGGAGCCGGGGGCCTGGGCCCTCCGGTAGGCCTCACCCAGACGGAGGGCCTGCGGGAGATCGCCCCCCGCCAGTGCCTGGAGCCTCGCCTCCAGGTCCGCCCCGGGCGCCTGGGAAGGCTGCGGTCCGGGCCCTTCCTTCCCTGGCTGGACGCCCGAGGCGGGCGGCGGGACCGGTTCCATCGGCCGATCGACACCCGCCGGGGCCGGTGTGGGGGAAGGCGGAGAGGGCGGGGCCGCCTCGCCCGGAGCGGGGTCCCTGGGGACCTCCTGCCGGGGGGCCAGGTCCCGCGGCTCGACGATGAAATCCTGTCCCTCGAGGAAATTCTTCCTGGTGTCCAGATGGTAGGACCGGGACGGAGGCTCCTTCAGCTTCAGCCGCCGGACATCCTCCGGAGACACCCGCAGCACATAGTCCCCGAGGGGCAGATCCCGGAATTCGAAGAATCCGTCGTAGGCGCTTCGCAGGGACCGCAGCTTCTCGCCCGAGGGCCTGCTGAGCACCAGCTCAAGCCCTCCGAACTCCACCGTTCCCGATTCCCGCCGGATCCGGGTGGTGCCGTTGATCTCGCCGAAGGGGGCCACCGGGAAGTCGACCTTGGCGACCTTCCCGGGCCTGGGCACGATGCGATAGACCTTCACGACGGACTGCAGCGAGGCGTCCTCCAGGGTGGTCTCATCCACCTGGACGGTCACCTCCTGGGCCCGGGGCATCAGGGGCCGGAGGACCACGCTCGGATCCTTGATGGCACTCTCCACCGGCACACGGGCGACCTTGAACTGGGTCCCCTCCAGCAGCCGCTCCCCCGGATCCAGGACCCGATTCCCGTTGGCATCCATGAACGCGACGGCGGACATCGCCCCGAGGCCGGCCATGGGCCGGGCCTCGCTCACCCAACGTCCGGTCCGGGGCTCCCGTCCGAAGGAGGCCTGGAGGCGCAGGTTGACGCCGTAGCCCTGGCCCCTGGAATACTGGGCCTCCAGCCCGCATCCGAAGCGGCCCGTGAGTTTGTTGATGCTGGCGACGAGCGCGGTGCCGCGCAGGGTGGCGTCCGAGCTGCGGAATCCCACGCGGTAGATGAGCCCCGAGGGCGCGATGCGGTCCCCCAGCAGGCCCAGGGCCGTCAGCCTGGTCTTCCCCTCGCTCCAGCGGAAATCCGCCTCGCCCTGGAGGCTGTATTCCGCCCGCTGGCCGGTGAGGAACAGGATCCCGTCGAGCGGGGTGGAGCCGCCCATGGAGGAGTCCCGCGTGCGGCTGAGGATGGGCGTGAGGGTGAAGGAGGGGAAGGTGAAGGTCGATCGCGCGATGTCGGTCGTGCTCCAGGATCCATCGGCATACATGCGCTGCTGGCGGGCCAGGGAGAAGGCGATGGGCCGCTTCCCCCAGGCCACGGTCCCGTCCCACTGGGCGCGGAAATCCCGGGACAGCTCCCTGATGAACTGGAGGCTGCCGAGCGAGTCCAGCATCCGGAATCCATCCCGGTAGTCCGTACGCTGGAGGGTGAAGGTCGAGTAGTTGTAGCCGGTCCGGAGCAGGATCTCCCTGGCGGACCCGGGGGGGCGGTCCTCGACCCGATCCCGGGTGGCATCGACCTGGACGGAGAGGTAGGGAAGCGCCGCGCGGAGGCCCACATCCTCGTAGGTGTGGACGGTCTGGTCGGGGTGCGTGGCCCTGGCGCTGCCCGCGCTCAGGGCGAAGATCCTCGAGAGCCCGTACTCCACCTGGGCGAGGACCGCGACCTTCTTCCTGGCCTCCTCCACGGCGAGCGGATCCACCAGGGCCGAACCACTCCGGACCGGCGAGGGCCTCACGCCGGCGACCCGGTAGAAGAGCTCCCCGGGTTTCGGCTGGTCGTTGGCGATGTCCACCCGGTACTGCTCCTCGCGGATCTGTCCGAAGGGGCCATGGAAGACGAGCTTGAACAGGTTGAGCCCGAAGCGCAGGGGGATCTCCTGGAATTCGTAGCGGCCGTCGGGGCGGGCCTTCTGGAATCCGATGAGGCCGAAGTTCTGGTAGAGCTCCACGGACCAGCCGGCGGCGAGGAACCCTGAAAAGGTGCGGGTGGCGAACCTGGACCGGTAGCCGATGGGGTAGTTGTCCACCAGCAGCCCCCTGCCCCTGGGAAGCATCCCCGCGGGGCCCAGCGTAGGCGATTGCAGGATGTCGCCCAGCTCCACCCGTTTCGCGTGGAGGGGCCCGAGCAGCTCCGCATGGGGATCCTCCCGCAGGAGGGTCCAGGTGGAATCCTCCGAACGCCCCTGCTGGTCGCGGGAGACGTTGACGATGGCGCTCATCCAGAGCAGGTCCCCCGCGAGGGTGGCCGTGGCGGCAGGCTGGGTGGAGGCCGCATTCTGGACCTTCCCCCAGAACACCGAGAGATCGACGAAGGGCAGGTCGGCCAGGCTGTAGGGGATGGGGAGGGCCTGCCCGACGGGACGATCGTCCCCGCCTCCCCCCGCCAGGGACGGCAGGCCCCCGATGTACCGGCCCTCCCGTTCCCATTCATCCTGGATGGGCAGCCGTTCCAGGGGCTTCAGGAGGAGGCTCGCGGCCTTCAGGTCCACCTTCACCTCGAAGGGGAACCAGACCGCCAGCAGGGAGGATTCCACGTACAGTTCCTGCCCCAGCCGGCGCACCTTGCCGGGCGGAAGGGAGAACTTCCTCCCCTCCACGTCCACGGATTGCGATCCCAGGTCCAGACGGAAGCGACGGGACTCCCGGATGAAGAAGCCCTCCGCCCGCCCCCGCGCCGCGTCCACCTGGATGCCGAAGCCCAGGAGGCGCGTGATCTCGCCCAGGGGGACCAGCACGCCTTCCGGGGAAGGGTAGGCGCCGAGGCTGTCCGCCAGGGGGACCCGCCCCAGCAGGGGCTGCAGCAGGACGGGTTCCGGTTCCTCGTCCCTGGGCGGGACGGACTGCCCCATGGCCGCGGCCCCCGCCAGGGCTGCGAGGCATGCGGGCAGCAGCCCCGGAGTGAGGGATCTCAACATCCGGGGGCGTTCAGGGGATGTCGAGCAGCGCCTGGATGGGGGCCCCCTTCGGGTCCCTCGGCGTGAAGGTCACCATCAGGCGGCTGCCCTTGAGATCCACCCCCTTCCCGGGCATCAGGGGCATCGTGACGTTCCGGGTGGGGAGGTTCGAATAGACCGCCACGCCCTTGTTGGTGCCGACGACGGTCCCCTTCTTGAGCGGCCCGCCGGACGCCACCACGACCTCGATGTCACCCATGACGCTCCGGTTGCCCTGCCGCAGGATGTCCAGGGTCAGGGCGGGGAGGTACTGGTCGCTGGGCACCCCGTGGAAGGCGAGGTTCGCGAGCTTCAGGCTGGCCTGCGTCTCCCCGTGCCGCACGATGATGGGAATGGAGATTCCATAGACCGGCTTGATGGAGATGGAGAGGCCCTTCGTTTCCGCCGCGGGATCGGTGGAGACGGGCGCCTCCACCGGGGGGATCCCCTGGAAGACCATGTGGGAGCGGTATTCCCCTTCGGGAAGATTCTCGGGTTTGCGGACCTGGATGCGAACCACCTGGGCTTCTCCCGGGGCGAGGTCCACCTGATGGGGGGAGAAGCGGACGACGTCCGCCGCCGTCAGCTCCCCGGGGCCCTTGGTGCGGCCCTGGAGCCGGCCCTCCGGCGTCATTTCCATCTCCTGGAGGAAGATCCGGTAGGTGGCAGGCTCCTTTCCCGCGTTCTTCAGCAGGACCTCCCCCGCCCGGACGCGCCCTTCCAGCACCACCCGCGTGGGCAGGATGGTGAGGTCGCCCACGCCCTTGCCAGGGACCTGGGAAGCTCCGGGAGGTTGGGTCGGACCCTGGCCGAGGACCCAGGAGCCCGCCAGGCAGCCGAGGAGGAGCATTTTGATGGGAGATGGGAGTCTCATGTTTTCCCTACCAGAGAGAGGTTTGTTTCCAGGCACGGAAGGGGCCACCCCGGCTGACCAGGTGGCCCCTTGGTGGACGATATGAAACGCATCGAGGTGGATCAGTAGTAGGCGACAGTCACGGGGAAGAGCGCCGTGTAATGGCCTGGAGATGGATTCACGGGAAGCTGGAGCGTCCCTCCGATCCAGATCCTGGTCATCCCGCCCGGGTCGATCGCGCTTTCCGCGTAGTAGTTCAAGGCCACCACGGGAAGGGACGATGTCGCCGAGGGGGACGGGGCACTGATCTGGATGGTCCCCCTGGGCATATGGACGGAGAAATTGGCGCCGGGTTCACCTCGGATCTCGAACTCTGCGTTGTGCCAGTGCTCGGTGCTCAGGGCGACCTGGGTCACCCCCGCAGGGTCCCCTTCCCTCGTGCCTCCCCCGAATGCCGCATGCTGCTTGATCGCGCCGCCCGGTGAAGCGGGATCCACGAGGAGGGCCCCGAAGTAGAGGTCCTGGGTCTTCCTCATGAGGATCGGCCGGACGATCGTGATGCTCGCGGTCGAATGCGCGGAGGAGCTGTTGCCACCTGCCCAGATCGGCCCGCATGCGAGGACGGGCAGGAGGAAAAGGCGTGCAGCTGTTCGCATCGGTTGCTCCGGATGGGATGAGGCGTTCACCTCACCGGTTCAGGAGGAACGATCACTGGTAGCTGGCCGTGACGGTCATGATCCCCGAGAACGCGCCGAACGTGTTCGCGGGGGCGTCGAGGGTGCCGCCCACCCAGAAATGCTTCATGTCGTCCTGGCTCGTGTTGCTGAGGAAGACCGGCTGGCCGTTCAGGGTGAAGCAAGGCTGCAGGACGGTGGAATCGGTCGTGACCAGGACGCCGCCGCCCAGGTCCACCGTGGGAGGCACGGCGATGTTCACATTGCCCCAGCCGAGGTCGTGATCCTTGCGGATGTGGAACCAGGCCTGGCTGCCCTTGTTCGCGCCGCCGGCATAGGGGTCGCAGTTCTCGTAGGAGGAGATGGCGTTCGCGCCGCCGGGGAACACGACCTTGATGGGCAGCGTCGGGTCGGAGACCGTGACCATCCCGAAGTCCAGCTTCGACTGGTCGGGGTTCACCAGGGCGATGGGGGCCACGATCTTGACGCCCACCGTGGCGGTGGCGGTGGCGCTGTTGCCGTTGGCGAAGAGCGCCGGGGCTGCGGCGACCAGGGCGAGGGTGATGAGGTGACGCATGATGGCTCCTTGGAGCTAGAGCCCGGCCCAGGGAACCCGGAAGGGTCCGGCCGGACGATATTGGGTGGTGGACCCGACCTACCCCCCCATGGAGGGGCCGGGGTGAGGCACGGCGATATCGGCTCCTGAATCCGGACCGAGGCGCGGAGGCGGGCCCAGAGACGCTCTTGGAGCCATCAGGCCGGGAAGTTGCGTTCCCACGGGATGACAGGACAAGGCTAGGGGACCCGAAGATGCCCCTCAAGTAGAAAATGGTAAAAAATTAATAACTAATCACCTGATCTCGAAATTTTATATGCGCCTGGCTTCGCACCGCGGCCGGCCTCCGCCCCAGGATCCGGCAGGATCCACCATGGCCGCCCCCCCGGGGGCGACTATCCTGGGGCCACCCCATGACCGATCACGTTCCGGATCCTCCGCCCCCTCCAGCCGGCTCCCCTGGAGCGACGGGTGATTGGACCGCCGCGGCGCCGGAAACGGGGCACGAGGCCACCGGGCTCCACCGGCTCGACGGGTCCTCCCGCGACTCCGGCGCCCCCGTGCCCGGCATGGATCGCGAGGAACTGCTGGCCCGCTTCCCCCTGCGGGACGACGGCCGGTACGAGGCCCTGGAGGTCGTCGGCGAGGGCGGCATGGGCGTCGTCTACCGGGCCTTCGACCGCCAGCTGCAGCGCACGGTGGCCCTCAAGTTCCTCAAGCGGCTGGAGCCGGAGGACACGGCACGCTTCCTCCAGGAGGCCAGGGCGCAGGCCCAGGTGGAGCATCCGAACGTCTGCCACATCTTCGAGGCCGGCGAGGCCCTGGGCCATCCCTACCTCGTCATGCCGTTCGTGGACGGCCCGACCCTGCGCGAGGCCCGGGAACGGCTCGACCTCCGCGCCAAGGTGGACGTCCTCCTCCAGGTGGCGGAGGCACTGCACGCCTGCCACCGCGCGGGCATCGTCCACCGGGACGTGAAGCCCGGCAACGTGATGCTGCAGAAGCAGGATGGGGGGTGGCACCCCTACCTCATGGACTTCGGCGTGGCCCGGGACCTGGACAGCGCCTCGCGCACCCACGCCGACGCCATCATGGGCACGCCCATGTATCTGAGCCCAGAGCAGGCCCTGGGCCGGGCGGACAAGGTGGACCGCCGTTCCGATGTCTACGCCCTCGGCACCCTGCTCTACGAATGCCTGACGGGCGCGCCGCCCTTCCGGGGCGAGACGCCGCTGGCCCTCCTGCGGAGCATCGCGGAGGACGAGCCCCCGCCCCCCTCCCGCCTGGCGCCCGAGATCCCCAGGGACCTCCAGACCATCATCCTCAAGGCCCTGGAGAAGGAGCCCGAGCGGCGCTACGACTCCGCCCGGGCCTTCGGCGAGGATCTCCGCCGGTTCCTGGATGGCGATCCCATCCTCGCCCGGCGGCCCTCCTTGGCCTACCGAGCGGGCAAGCACCTGCGCAAGAACCGCCTGGTGGCCGCCCTCCTGGCCGCCTTCCTCCTCGCAGCCGGCTATGGCCTCTCCTCCGCCCTGCGGGCCCGGTCCCAGGCGCGGTTCGCCCAGCAGCTGGCCCAGGAGGTGGAACGGCTCGAGGGCCGCATCTTCCAGGTGCGCAGCCTGCCCCGCCACGACGCGAGCCGGGAGCTCCAGGAGGTCCGGAGCGAGCTCGCCCGGCTCCAGGCGGAGACTGGGCGGCAGGGGCGGTGGGCCCAGGGTCCCGCCCGGCTGGCCCTGGGCCGCGGCTACCTGGCCCTGGGCGATCTGGAGAAGGCCCGCGTCCAGCTCGAGGCCGCCCGGAAGGCGGCGCCCGGGGATCCCGATGCCGCCCAGGCCCTGGGCACCACCCTGGCCCGCCTCTACGTGGCGGAGCTCGAGGGCCTCCACGGCCAGGCCCTGGAGGAGCGCCGCCGGGACCTGGAACCCACCCTCCGCGCCCCCGCCCTGGCCCTCCTGCGCGAAGCCCAGGGCCGCAGCCTGGAGGGATCCGCCTATGCCGAGGGCCTGCTCGCGCTTGTCCAGGGCCGCTTCGAGGAGGCGCTGCAGATGGCGAAGGCGGCCCAGGCCAGCCAGCCCTGGTTCTCCGAGCCCTGGCTGCTGGAGGCCGAAACCCGCAAGGAGCTGGCCATGAACCTCCTCGTCGCCGGCAAGCGGGAGGAGGCCTTGGCCCAGATGGAGCGGGAAGGCGCCTGCCTCGCCGCCGCCCAGGACCGGGCCCGCAGCGCCCCCGAGCCCCTGGTGGAGGAGGCTCAGCGCCGCCTTGTGCTGCTCGGCCTGAAGCTGGACCAGGGCCAGGCTACGGCCGCGGACCGGGACTGGGCGCTCCAGCCCGTCCGGGAGGCGCTGGAGGTGGACCCGGACAGCTGGCGCGCCCGCAGCTTCAGCACCGCCATCCACCGGCGCTGGGCCACCCACCTCCTGAACCTCGGCGAGGATCCCGCGGCCGAGCTGGATGCCGCTGCGGCGGACGCGGAGAAGGCCCTGCAGCTCCGCCCCTCGGAAGCGGCCCTCTGGGTGAACTGGGCCACCGTGCTGCGCAACCGGGCGGAGCGCGAGATGGCCCAGGGCCGGGATCCGGAGCCCTTCCTCGCGCGGGCGGAAGCCGGACTCCAGAAGGCCCTCGAACAGCCGCGCCTGCACGACTACCTCCTGGATGCGCTCGGCAACATCCACGCCCTCCGGGGCGAACGCCAGCTCATGACCGGGAAGGACCCCTCCGCCGAAGTCCAGACGGCCGCCGGGATGCTGGAGGCCGCCTCCGCCCTCCGTCCCTGGGTCGGCCACGACTTCAGCGAGGGGGCGGCCTACCAGACCCTCGCCCAGTACCAGGCCTGGACCGGCGGCGATCCCCATCCCGCACTGGGGGAGGCCCTCCGCTGCCACCGGAAGGGGCTGGCCCTCCAGCCATCCTCGCTCCAGTCCCGGCTCGGCCTGGTCTCGACCCTCCTGGATCGTGCGGCCTGGGACCGGAACCGCGACATGGGGGCCGATCTCGCGGAGGCCCGGAAGGAGCTCCAGGGGGTCCTCGCCCGGCGGCCGGGGGACGCCGAGGTCCTGGCCGCCAGCGCCCGCGAGCGCATGCTCTCCGCCCGGGCCGGCCGGGATGCCGCCCTAGCCCGCCAGGCCCTCAGGCTCCAGAAGCAGGCCGTGGCGGCGGCGCCGGGGAACACCGGGCTGCGCATCGCCTGGGGGGCCCTGGCCCTCGACGCTTCCCGGGAGCTGGGGCTGCCCCTGGATCCCGGCGCCGCCTCGGCCCTCCGGGCCGCCGCCAAGGCCCGCCCCTGGGACGGCTGGACCCAGCTGCTGGCCGCAGACCTCGCGAGGCTGGAAGGCCGCGTCGGGGAGGCCCGCGCCCTCGCGGCGGAGGCGCTGGGGCTCAACCCCGCGCTGAGGCGCGAGGCCGTGCGGAGGGGCCTGGCCTGAACCGGCCCCTCCGGAAGCGGAGGCTCAGCGCGCCACCTCCGCGGCCAGACGGTCCAGGTTCTCCTCGTTGCCCTGCAGCGCGAACGTCGCGATCAACCGGCAGGTGGCCGCGTCCTCGAAGGCCTGGCGGAAGACGACCCGGGTCCCGGCGCCCTCCGCCGTGAAGGTGACGGTGATGCGGAACCGTGGGGCCGACACGTGGTCGATGACGATCCGGCCCTCCCCCACCTCGATGAAGGCGCACTCGTTCGGGTAGTCCTTGCCGTCGGGCCCGTGCATCACGAAGCGCCAGGCGCCGCCGGGCCTGGGCTCGCAGACCTCGGAGGTGGTGCGGAAGCCATGCGGACCCCAGAAGCGCGCCAGCCGCTGGGGATCCGTCCAGGCGGCCCGCACCTGGGCGGGCGTGGCGGGCACCCAGCGCTGGGCCACGAGCTCCCGGTCCGAGAGGGGCTCCCACACCAGGGCGTCCAGGCGCAGGAGGCTCTGGGCCCAGCCCATCTCCATGCCGGCCAGGTGGCGCGCCGCCTCGGGCCGGATCTTCGCCACGCGGACCTGCAGCTGGAGGCGGGTCCGCGCGCCCTCCTCCGAGAGGGTCACCACATTGCGGGACTCGAAGAGCGCCTCCCCCGCGGCATCCAGGGCCCGGGTCAGGAAGACGATCCGCTCCGGCGGCACCACCTCCACCACCTCGCCCCCCATGGGATACACGCTGCCGTCGGGACCGCGCATGTCCACGTGGATCCCGCCGCCCGCCCGGGAATCCCACTCGCAGCGCGGGTTGCTGAAGGCTTCCGGTCCCCACCACTTCTGCAGGTGCGCCGGGTCGGTCCAGGCTGCGAAGACGCGCTCCCGCGGGGCGTCGAGGAGGCGGTTCAGGATGAGTTCGGTCGGAACGCTCATGGCGTGTCTCCAGGGGAGGGGCCGGCCTGGCGGCCCGGGGGGTGTCGGCGGGGCCGCGGACTCAGGGGCGGAGAGGTTCGTCGATCGGGCCCTGGGACTGGAGCTCCTGGAGGTAGGCCTCCAGGCGGTCGAGGCGGGCTTCCCAGAACGCGCGGTACTGCCCGAGCCAGTCGGAGGCCTCCTGCAGACGTTTCGCCTCCAGCCGGCAGGGGCGCCATTGGGCCTGCCGACCCCGGGCCACGAGGCCGGCCCGCTCCAGCACGCGCAGATGCTTGGAGATGGCCGGAAGGCTCATGTCGAAGGGCTCGGCGAGGGCCTTGACGGTGGTCTCCCCCGCGGACAGCCGGGCGAGGATGGCCCGGCGGGTGGGGTCGGACAGGGCGGCGAAGGTGGCGCTGAGGGGGTCGGCAGCAAGCATGTAACCATCCAGTTAATTAACCTCATCAGAAAATACACCGCCATCAACCCCTGTCAAGGTCCCCTGATCGAATCCAGGCGATCGACGAATGTTTTATTTCTTGAAGAAAATTTTAGTGCATCAAAGTCATATTCATTTCATCATGGATCCGAGGTGTTCCATGTCCCTCCTGCCCTTCACCCAGAAAGCCAACGAGGCCCTGGTGGCCGCCCGCGAGCGGGCCGTGGCGGACCAGCACCCGGAGCTGCTGCCCCAGCACCTGTTCCTGGCCCTGCTGGCCCCCGAGGCCGGGCTGCGCCCCCTCCTCGAGCGGGCCGGACTGGCCCCGGCGTCCCAGCAGGGGCTCCTGGACGCCGCCGAGGACCTGGTGGCCAAGCTCCCCCGGGCCGTGGGCGGGGCCGAGCCCCAGATCGGCGCGGGCTTCCGGCGCTTCCTCGAGGTGGCCAGCGACACGGGCCGGGGTCTGGGCGATCGCTTCCTGGCCACCGACGCCCTGATGCTGGCCTTCGCCAACGCCCACACAGACGCCCGCAAGGTGCTCGACCGCTTCGGCCTGGACCGGAAGAAGCTGGAGGCCGCCATCCGCGAGGTCCGCAAAGGCTCGAAGGTGGAGGACGAGAAGGCCGAGGAGCGGTTCGCCAGCCTGGAGAAGTACGCCAAGGACTTCACGGCCCAGGCCGAGGCCGGAAAGCTGGATCCCGTCATCGGCCGCGACGAGGAGATCCGCCGGGTGCTGCAGGTGCTCTCCCGGCGCACGAAGAATAACCCCGTGCTCATCGGCGAGCCGGGCGTGGGCAAGACCGCCATCGTGGAGGGCCTGGCCCAGCGCATCGCCCGGAACGACGTGCCCGAGAGCCTCAAGGGCCTGCGGGTCATGGGCCTGGACATGGGGGCCCTGGTGGCCGGCACCCAGTACCGGGGCCAGTTCGAGGAGCGCCTAAAGGGCGTCATCCAGGAAGTGGAGAAGGCCGAGGGCCAGGTGGTGCTCTTCATCGACGAGCTGCACCTGCTGGTGGGCGCCGGCGCCGTCTCCGGGGGCATGGACGCCGCCAACCTGCTGAAGCCCGCCCTCGCCCGGGGCGAGCTGCGCTGCATCGGCGCCACCACCCTGGACGAGTACCGCAAGCACATCGAGAAGGACGCCGCCCTCGAGCGGCGCTTCCAGCCTGTGATGGTGGAGGAGCCCTCCGTGGAGGACGCCATCTCCATCCTGCGGGGCCTGAAGGAGCGCTACGAGCTGCACCACGGCGTGCGCATCCAGGACGCGGCCCTCGTGGCCGCCGCCCAGCTGAGCCAGCGCTACATCGCCGACCGCTTCCTGCCCGACAAGGCCGTGGACCTCATGGACGAGGCCGCCAGCGCCGTGCGCATGCAGATCGACAGCCGGCCCACGGAGATCGATGTCCGCGAGCGGCGGGAGATGCAGCTGCAGCTCGAGCGTCATTCCCTCACCAAGGAGAAGGATGCCGCCAGCCGCGCCCGCCTGGCGGATCTCGAGAAGGAGCTGGCCGAGCTGAACGAGGAGCTGGGCCAGCTGCGCGCCCAGTGGGAGAACGAGAAGCAGGTCATCGAAGGCGCCCGGGCCCTCCAGAAGAAGCTGGACGACCTGCGCATCGAGCTGGACCAGGCCAAGACGCGGGGCGAGTACGAGCGGGCCTCCCGCCTGGAGTACGGGGAGATCCCGGCCCTGGAGAAGCAGCTGGCCGCCGCCAGCCCGAAGGAGAGCGCCATGCTCCGCCTGGAGGTGGCCGAACCGGATGTGGCCGCCGTGGTGGGCCGCTGGACGGGCATCCCCGTCAGCCGCCTCATGGAAGGCGAGGTCCAGAAGCTGATGCACATGGAGGAGCGCCTCCGGGAGCGGGTGGTGGGCCAGGACCCGGCGCTGACGGCCATCTCCGATGCGCTGCGCCGCAACCGCGCCGGTCTGGGGGATCCCAAGCGCCCCATCGGCAGCTTCCTCTTCCTGGGCCCCACGGGCGTGGGCAAGACCGAGGTGGCCCGGGCCCTGGCGGAGTTCCTCTTCGACGACGAGGCGGCCATGGTCCGCATCGACATGAGCGAGTTCACCCACGAGGCGGACGCCACCCGCCTCATCGGCTCGGCGCCGGGCTACGTGGGCTACGAGGAGGGCGGCCGGCTCACGGAGGCCCTCCGCCGCCGCCCCTACGCCGTGATCCTCCTCGACGAGATGGAGAAGGCCCACCCCCGGATCTTCGACCTCTTCCTGCAGGTGCTGGAGGACGGCCGGCTCACGGATGGCCACGGCCGCACCGTAAGCTTCCGCAACGCCGTGGTGCTGATGACCTCCAACCTGGGCAGCCAGGCCATCTTCGAGGCCGGGGGGGACCCCGACCGGGCCCAGGCCGCGGTCCAAGCCGCCCTGCACGGTCATTTCCGGCCCGAGTTCCTGAACCGCCTGGACGAGGTGGTGGTCTTCCACCCCCTGGGCCGGGCGGACATGGTGGCCGTGGCCCGGATCCAGATGAAGCGGGTCCAGGAGCTCCTGCGGTCCCAGCGCCTGGACCTCGAGGTGCCGGAGGAGGCGCTCGTCTGGCTGGCCGAGGCGGGGACCGACCCCCAGCTCGGCGCCCGGCCCCTCAAGCGCCTCGTCCAGCAGGTGGTGGTCAATCCGCTCTCCCGCCTGGTCCTGAAGGGGGAGCTCCGCCCCGGCGGCCTCGCCCGCCTGCTCCTCCGCGACGGGGAGCTGGCGGTGGAGGCCCAGGCCGTCCAGTAGGCCCCGGCCCGGCACAGGACGGGGGCCAGGCCGGAACTTGCCTTCCGCCGGACCCCGGCCGATGAGGGTGGGTGCCCGTGGAGTTGTTGTGCCGCTGACCTCCCCCATCCCCATCCTCATCGTGGACGACGAAACCGACCTCCGCGAGCTGCTGGTGGAGGCCCTGGTGGACCAGGGGTACGGCGCCGAGGGCGCGCAGGGGGGCAACCAGGCGCTGGATCGCGTCCGGGAGAAGCACTTCCCCGTGGTCTTCACGGACCTGAACATGCCCGGCGGCCTGTCGGGGCTGGAGCTCCTGCGGGCCATCCACGACGAGGACCCGAAGACCATGGGCATCCTCATGACGGGCTACGCCACCACGGAAGCCGCCATCCAGGCCCTCAAGCGGGGCGCCTACGACTTCATCCAGAAGCCCTTCAAGCTGGCCGAGATCGAGGCCAGCCTGGAACGGGCCCTGGACCATTACCGCCTGCGCCAGGAGAACGAGGAGTACCAGCAGAACCTGGAGCGCATGGTGGAGGCCCGCACCCAGGAGATCCTGGGCCTGAAGAACGACATCGAGCGGCTCTTCGAGGGCTTCGTGAACGCCTCCGTGACCGCCATCGAGGCCCGCGATCCCAGCACCTCCGGCCACTCCAGCCGCGTGGCGGACCTCACCGTGGGGCTGGCCGAGGCCATCAACCAGACCCCCAACGGCCCCTACGGCGGCCACCACTTCACGCCCATCCAGATCCGCGAGATCCGGTACGCCAGCCTCCTGCACGATTTCGGCAAGGTGGGCGTGCGGGAGCAGGTGCTGGTGAAGGCGAAGAAGATCGAGGGCGAGCGCCTGGAGAGCATCTTCCAGCGGCTGCACCAGCGCACCCTCGAGGCCATGCGGGACCGGATGCTCGACGCCTGGAGCCGGGGCATCCCCTTCGATTCCGCCAAGGTGGGGGACCTCATGCGCCAGCAGGAGGAGGAGGCCCGGCACATCCTGGAGCTGGTCCGGCGGTGCAACGAGCCCACCGTGCTGCCCCAGGACGCCGCCCAGGAACTGGACCACGTAGCGGGGCTGAGCTATCAGCACTGGAGCGGGCCGCGACGGCCCCTCATCGAACCTGACGATCTGGACCTCCTCCGCATCCGCAAGGGCAGCCTTTCCGCCCAGGAGCGGGAGGAGATCCAGAGCCACGTGACCCACACCTACCGCTTCCTCCGCCAGATCCCCTGGACCAGCGAGCTGGCCGGCGTCCCGGACATCGCCTACGCGCACCACGAGCGGCTGAACGGCATGGGCTATCCCCGGCAGCTCAAGGATCCCGAGATCCCGGTGCAGAGCAAGCTCATGGCCGTCTCGGACGTCTTCGACGCCCTGGCCGCGGCCGACCGGCCGTACAAGGCAGCGGTGAGCGTGGAGCGCAGCCTGGAGATCCTCGAGCAGGAGGCCTCGGTCAACCTGCTGGACCCGGAGATCCTGCGCATCTTCATCGAGGCCCGGATCTACGAGCGCATCGCCAGCCGCCCCTGGGGCAGCCCGTGATCCCCGAAGCCATCCTCATCGTGGACGACGATCCCGTCGCGCGGGAGACCCTCGGCGAGGCCCTGGAGAAGCGGGGGTACACCCTCGAGGCCGTGAGCAGCGCCGAGGCGGCCCTGGTGCGCATGGCGCAGCGCGAGTTCTCCGTGGTGGTCACCGACCTGAACATGCCCGGCGGGGCCTCCGGCCTGGATCTGATGGCCGCCATCCGGCAGCGGTTCCCCGAGACCCTCTGCGTCCTCGTCACGGGCTTCGCCACCCTGGACACCAGCATCCAGGCCCTCAAGCAGGGCGCCTACGACCTGATCCAGAAGCCCTTCCAGATGGTGGAGATCGAGGTGGTGCTGGATCGCACCCTGGATCACGCCCGGCTCCTGAAGAAGCTGGCGGCCTACCGCGAGGAGCTCGAGGCCCGGATCTACGCGCGGACGAGGGAGCTGCGGGAGGTCCAGCGCGAGGCCCTGGAGCTGTGCGGCCTCACGGCCCGGGCCCAGGAGGCTGCCTCGCTCGAAGCGGCGGTGGGCCCCTTCCTGGACCGGGTGGAGGCGCGCTGGTCCCCCGATGGCCTGGCCTGCTACCGGGCCGATGGCAGCGGCGGCCTGGACCGCCTTCTCCAGCGCGGGGCCCGGGACCTGCCGCTCCACCTGCCGCCGGCGCCCGGGTCCCACCCCGGACTGGGCTACCTGGAGGAGCACGGGGTCCCCCTCGGCGCCTCGGCCTGGCTCTACCTCGGCTTCATCGAACGTTCGGCCTTCACGACGACGGACCCCGCCTTCCAGCTCCTGGCGCGGCACCTGGAGCTGGCCCTGCGGGTAAGGTAGGAGCCATGACGTCCACACGGCAGCTTCTCTGGACTGGCTTCAGGGGCCTCGACGCCCCGGCCGCGGATCTCGATTTCGCCCCGGGCGGAATCATCCTCTTCGCCCGGAACCTCGACCCTGACCCCGCCGCCGGGCCGGAGCGCTGCAAGGCCCTGATCGACGGACTCCAGGCCCGCTTCGGCGCGGAGCTCCCCCTGGCCGTGGCCCTGGACCAGGAAGGGGGCCCCGTGAGCCGCCTGCGGCCCTGGGTGGGCGACACCCCGCCCCTGCGCCACATCTGGAGCCGCGGCGGCCCCCCGGCCTGTGGGCATTGGGGACGCCTCTGGGGCGAGGGCCTCCGCCTCCTGGGCTTCAACGTGGATTTCGCCCCGGTGCTGGACCTCTGGGACGGCCATCCGCAGGCCGGCATCGGCGACCGGGCCGCCAGCGCCGATCCCGGCGAGGCCGCCACCGCCGTGGGCGCCTTCCTCCATGGCCTGGAGGCCACGGGCCTCCGGGGCTGTCTCAAGCATTTCCCGGGCCTGGGCGGCACGACCCTGGACAGCCACCAGGGCCTGCCCGGCCTGGCCGATGCCGCCCGGGTGGACCGCAACGCCTCGGCCTTCGTGCCCCTGGCCCACCCGGACCGCCTGGTGATGGTGGCCCACCTCCGGACGCCGGCCTCGGGGCCCCTGCCCGCCAGCCTGCACCGCGGCTCCGTGGCGGCCAATCCCTGGGGCGTGGCGGGACGTTTCCTGCCGGACGATCTCGAGATGGGCGGCTGCGCGGACTGGAACTGGCCGGACCGGGTGCGCCTCTGCCTGGAGGCCGGCCACGACTGGCTGCTGGTCTGCCAATCCGCGGAGGGCACCCGGGCCTGCGCGGAGGCCGCGGACGCCCTGCCCGCCGACCTCGCCGCCCCCGCCCTGGCCCGGAGCCGGGCCCTGCGGCGGCACCTGCCCGTGCCCCGTCCCGGCCCGCTGGACCGTCCCGCATGGGAGGACTGGCTCCGGCGCGTCAGGCTCGCCTCGGAGGGCCGCTGACATGGCTGGACGCATCCTCATCGTCGACGACAACACCATGATCCGCGCCGAGATCAAGGCCGTGCTCATGAAGGACGGGATCTTCTCCCACTTCATGGAGGCCGGGGACGGCCTCACCGCCTTCAAGATGATCATGGAGCAGCCGCCGGACGTGGTCCTCTGCGACCTGGTGATGCCCGGCTTCGACGGCCTCAAGTTCCTGGGCCTGAAGGCCAGCCGCAAGGAGCTGGAGCAGATCCCCGTCATCATCCTCACCGCCGAGGACGACCTGGACCGCAAGGCCGAGATCCTGGAGCGGGGCGCCTCGGACTACGTCACCAAACCCTTCCACGAGAAGGAGCTGCTGGCCCGGGTCCGCATCCACACCAAGCTGAAGCTGCTGCAGGACGAACTGCTCGAGAAGAATGCGCAGCTGGAGGCGCTCTCGGTGACGGACGCCCTCACGGGCCTCGCCAACCGCCGGCACCTCATGACGAAGCTGGAGCAGGAGGTCCAGCGGGCCCGGCGCTACAAGACGCCGCTCTCGGTGGTGATGATCGACATCGACCACTTCAAGCAGGTGAATGACACCCACGGCCACGCCATGGGCGACGAGGTGCTCCGCGGCATCGGGAGGATGCTCAAGGCCGGGGTTCGCACGACGGACCTGGCGGCCCGGTATGGGGGCGAGGAGCTGACCCTGGTGCTGCCCCACACGGACCTCGCGGCCGCCATCCAGGTGGCGGACACCCTCCGCCAGCGGTTCGCGGAGCTGGACCACACCCACGACGGCGTCACCATCCGCAAGACCGCCAGCATGGGCGTGGCCGCCCGGGATGGCCAGGGCGAGGTGCCCAACGCCGAGGACCTCCTCAAGTTCGCCGACGAGGCCCTCTACCGCGCCAAGGAAGGCGGGCGGAACCGCGTGGAGGCCGCGGAATAGGGGCTGCCTCCTGTGGGACCCGAGCGGCCTACCTCGCCGCCCGCCGCAGCGCCTCGACCCTGTCCGTCTTCTCCCAGCTGAAGTGGTCGCGGCCGAAGTGGCCGTAGGCCGCCGTGGCGCGGTAGATGGGGCGACGCAGGTCCAGGGCCTCGATCATGGCCCTGGGCGTGCAGCTGAAGACGTCCCGCACGGCCTTCACGATGGCCTCGTCCGAGACCTGGCCCGTGCCGAAGGTGTCCACGGCGATGGACACGGGCTCGGCCACGCCGATGGCATAGGCCAGCTGGATCTCGCAGCGGTCCGCCAACCCGGCGGCCACGATGTTCTTCGCGATGTAGCGCCCCATGTAGGCCGCGCTGCGGTCCACCTTGCTGGGATCCTTGCCCGAGAAGGCGCCGCCGCCGTGGTGGCCGCTGCCTCCGTAGGTGTCCACGATGATCTTCCGGCCTGTGAGGCCGGTGTCGCCCATGGGCCCTCCCACCACGAAGCGACCCGTGGGGTTCACGTGGTAGATCGTCTGCTCGTCCAGCAGCTCCGCCGGCAGGGCCGCCTCGATCACGTCCTTGATGACGCAATCCCGGATGGTGGCGTTGGTGATGTGCTCGTCGTGCTGGGTGGAGATCACGACGGTGTGGATGCGGCGCACCTGGTCCCCGTCGAACTCCACCGTGATCTGGGATTTCCCGTCGGGCCGCAGCCAGGGGAGCTGGCCGCTCTTGCGGACCTCCGACAGCTTCCGGGTGAGCAGGTGGGCGTAGTGGATGGGGGCGGGCATGAGCTCGGGCGTCTCGCGGCAGGCGTAGCCGAACATCAGGCCCTGGTCGCCGGCGCCGCCGGTATCCACGCCCATGGCGATGTCGGGGCTCTGCCGGTCGATGGTGGTCATCACGGCGCAGGTGTTGAAGTCGAATCCCTTGTCGTGGTGGTCGTAGCCGATGTCGCGGACCACCTCCCGCACCAGCTGGGCCACGGGAATGTAGGTGTCCGTGGTGATCTCGCCCGCCACGAGCACCAGGCCCGTGGTCAGGAGGGTCTCGCAGGCCACCCGGCTGTGGGAGTCGTCCTTGAGGGCGGCGTCGAGGACGGCGTCGGAGATCTGATCGGCCATCTTGTCGGGATGGCCCTCGGTGACGCTTTCGGACGTGAAGAGGTGATGACCCTGCTTGGCCATGCCGGACTCCTGGAGCAATCCTCCGGAGGCCTCGGAGGAGCGGAGAAGTATAGCAGCCCTAACGATTCCTAGACCTTTCGGATGACGCCGGAAACCTTGCCAAGCCCTAGGCTTGAGGTCTAAGGTGGGGAGTTCCCCTTCTATCTTCCGAGCATCACCCCCCTGTGGAGGAGCCCATGATCCGATTCGGACGATCGTCCCTGATGCTGTCCCTGATGACGGCATCCTTCCTGCTGGTGATGCCCGCCTGCAAGCGGGAGGACCCGCAGATCCGCGAGCTGACCCAGAAGGCCGCAGAGGCCGACAAGACCAGCCAGCAGCTCAGCCAGGAGGGCGCCGACCAGCAGAAGCGCCTGGCCCAGGCCGGCGTGAACGACATCAAGCCCAACACCGAGACCCTCCAGCTCACCGACGAGCAGAAGAAGGCCCTCGAGGAGCGCATCAAGAACGAGAAGAACAGCTCCTACCAGGCCCTGCTCCAGGAAGTGCTCGACAAGGACAAGGAGATCAAGGATCTCAACGGGAAGCTCGCCAAGCTGAAGGCCGAGCTGCCCAAGCCCGACATCGCCCGCCCCGGCGACAGCCACTACGGCATGGCCATCCGGTTCCTGCGCAAGAAGGGCCTCTCCGAGGCCGAGGCCAGGAAGCTGGTGAGCCGCGTGAACATCATGGAGAAGATGGCCCCCGGCTTCGAGGTCTACCACTTCTACGCCAACGGCGTGTACGGCACGTGGGTGGCCCAGGGCAGGGCCAAGATCACCCCCAGCGAGCTGGTGCGCCAGGAGCGCGAGAAGATCGAGGGTGAGCGCGACGAGGCCGTGGCCCAGAGCGAGAAGCTCCAGGAGGACGTGCAGGACCTCCAGAACCAGAAGCAGAAGATCGAGGAGGAGATCGCCGGCCTCCAGACGGAGCGGGCCAACCTCATCGAGGAGCGCACCAAGCTCCAGGCCGACAACGCCACCCAGCTGGCCTCGCTGAACTCCATCCACTATGTGGTGGGCAACCGCGACACGCTGAAGCAGGAAGGCGTCATCGAGATCCCCATCTTCGCCAAGGACCGGGCCGGCAAGAACTGGCGGGACGAGGTCTTCACCCAGAGCCTCGACCTGCGCTCGGGCCACACCATCACCATCAAGGCCTCTGAAGTGGGCCTCAAGAAGATTGGCAAGATCAACGTCGTGCCCGGCTCCTACCTCAAGGACCAGCACTACAAGCTGACCATCAGCGAGGACAAGCAGACCGCCACCATCGACCTGCTCACCCCCGCCCGTTTCAAGAACGACAAGGTGGTCTTCGCGGTCACCGAATAGATACCCTTCTCGTCACCAAAGGGGCCCCACCCGGGGCCCCTTCCTTTTCCCTGGAATTCCCCCCGGGACGGTCCTATCGTCTTGGAACTCAATCCCCCTGCCTTCTTCCACCCCATCTTGGAGGTCAATCCATGCGTCGATCCTTGAGCCTGGTGCTTCTGGGCCTGCCCCTGGCGCTCGCCCTCGGCTGCGGCGGCGGCGGCGATTCCGAAGCCCCCGTCCCCGTCACCTCCTCGACGCCCAGCGCCAACACCGTGCTGTTCGATCCTGCGAACGGCGTGGTGCCGCTGCCGAACGTCCTGGCCACGGCGACCGCCGCGGATCCGCTCACGGGCCGCGCCCCGAACACGCCCATGACGCCGCCGGAGGCCCTGGCCTACGTCAACCTCCATGAGATGGGTGGCACCAACGCCGTCTCCGGCCTGAACGCGCCCATCTACATCCGCTTCGCGGCCCCTGTGACCGCCAGCACCGTCACCGCGGCGAACATCAAGGTCTTCCAGCTGACGCCGGATGCCACGGGGACCGAGAACAACCCGCTCGGCTTTGCCGACATCTCCGGGATGTTCTCCTACCGGTACACGGCCGGCGGGACCGACCTCTTCCTCTACCCGAACTTCCCCCTGCTCCCCGGCACCCGTTATGCCTACGTGGTCACGAACCGGGTGACGGATGCGGCCACCGGCGGCGCCATCTCCGCCACGCCGTACTTCGAGGCGCTGAAGTCCACGGTGCCCCTCACCGGCGCCCTCGCCGCCCTCGAACCCATCCGGGCGAACGTCACCAGCGGGAGCAACATCCTTCTCTCCGGCTACGCGAAGGTGATGGATGATGCCATCGCCGCCTCCGCCACGACCACCATCACCAGCCGGGCCAACATCTCCGTCCTGGCCCGCTTCATCACCACCGGCGCGGGATTCATCCTTCCGGATCCGGTCGGAGCCCCGACCACCCGCGTGCCTGTCGAAGCCGAGCTGCGCGCCTTTGCCGCCGGTGCCACCCTCGGCGGCCTGAGCGGCAAGACCTGGTCCAATGCCGTGTCCGGCTTCGGGCCCGCCACCCTCATGGTGAAGGGCGCCACCTCCCCCCTGCCCACCCCCGATGCCTACTGGACGGCCGTCGTGGGAAGCGCCACCGCGGCTCCCGCCAGCGTGGGGCTCGTGGCCCTGGGGACCTTCGCCAGCGGTGATCTGAACGTGGATCCCGTGGTGGCCGCGGCCAATGCCGCCACCATGGACCTGACCGGGGCCACCTCGGGCGGGTTCCCGGCCTACAACCCGGCCGCCGGCGTCGCCCAGGCCTTCCGTGACGGGACCGGGAAGCTCACCGGGTTCTACCACACGGACCGGAACGTGAACTTCGTCTACATCGCGCCCGACCCCGTCACCGTGCCCCGCCCGGCCAACGGCTATCCCGTCGTCATCTACCAGCACGGCATCACCTCCCAGAAGGAGACGGTCATCGCCCTGGCCGGCACGCTCACGGCCCAGGGTTATGCCCTCATCGCCATCGACCTGCCCCTCCACGGCCAGAACGCCGTCCCCACGCACACCAGCGGCACCCAGTGGGGGCAGGACTTCATGGCCATCGGCGCCCCCCTCGCCCTGCGGACCAATTTCCAGCAGTGCGTGGTGAACCTCAACCGCCTGGAATTCGTCCTCAAGACCGGCGGTCTCAGCACCGCGCTGGCCACCAACGGCCTGGCCGCCAGCACGCCCGACATCACCACCTCCCCCAGCAACATCAAGTTCGTGGGCGTGAGCCAGGGCGCCATCGCCGGTGCCGGGTACCTGGCCTCGAACACGACCCTGAGCACCACCGGCTATCCCTACACCCAGGCCACCCTCAACAACGACATGAAGGGCTTCTTCAACAACCCCGGCGGCCGTTATGCCTACCTGGGCCAGACCAGTCCCGCCTTCGCGCCGTCGGTTACCTCCGGCCTGGCGGCCGCCGGCATCGCGCAGAACACCCCCACCTACCACCAGTTCTTCCTGGTCACCCAGACCATCCTGGATCCCATGGATCCGGCGACCCTGACCAGCCCCCTGGCACCGGGGCTTCCCAGCCGCCTCTCGGGCCGTGTCGTGATGCAGGAGGCCACTTCCACCGCCTTTGATGCCACCACCGGGGCCGCCACCAACGGCGACCTGGTCATTCCCAACGAGAACACCCGCTACTTCGCCAATGGCCTCGGTGGACGCGCCGTTCTGGGCACCTCCGCTGCCGCCGCCATCGGTCCCAACTTCTCCCAGCTCGCCTACACCGCAGGGGGCGCCTACATGGTCGGTGGGTCCATCGCCACCGCCCACGCCGCCGGAGTCGTGGGGACCCCGTTCATGTTCAGCCTGAACCCCGCTCCCGCGCCCAAGGTCGTGGACGCCGCCACCTCGGTGCTCTCCAGCGATCCGAAGGAAGGCTACTTCCAGTTCGACCAGACCGGCGTCGGGCACGCCTTCCTCATCAACCCGGCCAACCCCGTGGCGGTCACCCTGGCCCAGCGGCAGCTGGTCTACTGGCTGGGCACGGGCCTCGTGGTGGATCCCACCCAGCAGGGCGCCACGCTCCCCATCGTGACCCCCGCTGCCCTGCCGCAGCCCATGATCTTCCAGGCCCCGAAACAGATCACCGTTCTCGGCCACTGATCGGCGCAGGATTCCATGAAGAGGCGGGGCCCCGGCCCCGCCTCTTCACGTACCCAGGTCCGGAAAAGCCTCCAGCAGCCGCCGGCGTGCCTCGAGCAGGTGCGGCACGGCCGCGTCCCGGCGCCGCAGGAATCCCCGCACGGCTTGCAGGTCCTCTGCCAGCCGCTCCCCCAGGGGCAGGGAGAGAAAGGCGAGGAGGGCCGCCAGGAGAGCCAGACCAGCGCCCAGCCAACCGAGGAAGTGTCCCGCTCCCAGGGCCAGGACCAGGGTCCACAGGGGGAACAGGAGGACGCCCCCCAGCAGCTTGAAGGTGGCTGTGACGTCCCGTTCGTCCGTGGCCCGTGCCGCCACCCAGCCCACCAGCCGGTAGGGTGGCCAGAAGAGGAGGGCGGAGGGCAGCAGAAGGATGCCCAGAGCGAGCCTGAGCGCCGCCCGGGGAAGCCAGTGGCGGACCTCCGCCCAGGGATAGGGATGGCCCACCTGATCCGGCCGGACGCCCCTGTCGCGGAGCCAGTCGCGGGCAGCCTGGACCTCGGCCTGGAGCGCCGCCCGCTCGTCGGCCGCCAAGGCCTCAAGCCGCGGCAGGAGGGCCTTCACCTGGCGGCGGAGGGCCTCCAGATCCGCCCGGCTGCCCGGCGCCTCCGCCAGCAGCCAGGCCACCTCCTGGGCCAGGGCCAGGGCGCCGGCCTCGGGCCCGTGGAGGGTCAGCGGCAGGAGCGCAGCCCGGATCCTCGCCGTGAGCTCCAGGACGGCCTCCGGATCGGTGCCCTTCGGCCTCAGATCCACCCAGGGGATCTCGGGCCCGGTCCGCAGCAGGGCCCCGTGCCGGAAGAGGGCCCGGTCGCCGTAGACCAGCCCGGCGGGCACGATCCGGGGTGGCACGGGGCTGGACAAGGCGATCCGCGCCGCGCCGGTCTTGAGGGGGGCCAGGTCGGCCCCGGCATGGCTGATCCCCTCCGGGAACAGGGCCACGGATCCGCCCCCTGCCAGGACCTGGTGAACCCGCCGGAAGCTCTCGGCGATGGACTCGGGCGAGGCGCCGCCATCCTTGGGCCGGGTCACGGGGATGGCCCTGAACAGCGCGAGGAAGGGGCGAAGGGGCGGGACGCGCCAGAGGGTCGCCTTCGCCAGCCACCCGGGGGACGGTTCCAGGAGGGCCTCCACCGCCAGGGGATCCAGGAGGCCGTTGGGATGGTTGAGGAGGATGAGGGCCGGCCCGGGCGGAACCGCGGGCCCCTCCCGACGCAGGGAGCGGAACCAGATGCCGGCCAGGGCCCGGGCCAGGGGCCTTGCCGCGCTGCGTCGGCCGACCACCTCAGCCCTCGGCCGGGCGCCCGCGGCGGGCCCACCAGAGGGCCACGCCGCTGAGCAGGATGGCCGGGATCACCAGCCCCATGCCCCGGGCGAGGGCGTCCCCGCCGGAGGCCCCCAGGACATGGAGGGCGTCCGCCCGCTGGCCCACCAGCTCGGGACTGATGGCGTCCCCCAGGAGGTGGATGAGGAGCACGTTCACGGCCACGCCCGTGGCCCGGACGCTGGCCGGGAGGCAGCTCACGGTGAGCGCGTTCACGGGGCTGGTGTTCACGAAGAGCAGGAACATGGCCACGAAGAAGAGGGCGTAGGCCGCCTGGAGCCGGCCGGTGGCCAGGGCCCAGGCCACGACTGGCGCCGCGGCCACCAGGGTGAGGCCCGAGACGGTCACGCCCGCATCGGGCCAGCGGCGTTGCCAGCGATCCGTCAGCCAACCGCCCAGGAGGGTGCCGAGAATGCCCGTCACCACCGCCAGGGCCCCGAAGACCACGCCCGCCCGGGCCGTGGAGACTGCGAAGCGCCGCTGCAGCAGCGTCGGTCCCCAGGTGCTCAGGCCGCCCATGGCGAAGGTGTAGGCCACGTAGCTGGCCGTGCAGGCCAGCCAGATCCGGTTGAGGAAGACATGCCGCAGGCGCTTCAGGTACGGCAACGCGGCGTCCGCATCCGGGGCGGCATCCATGGCCCCGCGCTCCGGATCGGACTGGAAGGCCATCCAGAGGGCCAGGAGCAGGCCGGGAAGCCCCGCCACCAGGAAGGAGGCCCGCCAGCCCCAGGCCCCCGCCACCAGACCGCCCAGGCCGTAGCCGAAGGCGGAACCCACGGGGATGGCCAGGTAGAACCAGGTGAAGCTCCTGGCGCGGTCCGCCTCCGGGAAGCCGTCCGCCAGCATGGCGGGTCCCAGGCTGGCATAGGCCGCCTCCCCCACCCCGACCAGGGAGCGGGTCACCAGCAGGGCCGGATAGGAGTGGACGAAGGCCGCCCCGAGGGTGGCCAGGCTCCACAGGGCCACGCCTCCGGCCACGAGGCGGGGGCGGTGGAAGCGGTCCGCCAGGTAGCCGAAGACCGGGGCGGCGCACATGTACACCGCGATGAAGACGAAGGTCAGGCGGCCCAGCTGGGCGTCGGACAGACGCAGCTCCCGCCCGAGGGGCTCCAGGATGGCCGCCACGACGTAGCGGTCCAGGTAGTTCACCAGGTTGATCCCGGTGAGCAGGAGCAGCAGCCTGCGGGCGGGGCTCATGGGCACGGGCGCCGGGGCGCCGGGCCTACTTCTTCTTGGCGGCGGGGGCCGGCTTGGAGGCGGGCTTGGCGGCAGGGGCCGCCGCATCCGGCGCGGCGTCGAGGCGCTTGGCCACCTCGTCGGTGAAGGCCTTCAGCCACGTGGGATCAGCCCAGGAGAGCACCGAGACGGCCTGGTCGGAGAATATCACCTGGAGGTGCTGCTCCTTGGCCAGCTGCTCGACGATGGGCTTGGCCATGAGGGTGATGTGGTCGCCCACCTTCTTCTCGACCTTCTGGTACTCCTGCTGGCTGTCCTCCTGCATCTTCTTGGCGTCGAACTCCAGGTCGCGGTACTTCTTCTGGAGCTCCTCGCGCTTGGCGGGATCGATGCTGGGGGAGTTGATCTGCTGCTGCAGGCTCTGCAGCTCGGCGCCCTTGGCCTGGAGCTTCTCCTGGAGGTTCTTCCCGGTGATCTCCAGCTCGGAGAACACGGCCGCGGCCTTCTTCGAGGAGCGGACCAGCTGGTTGATGCTGAAGAAGGCGAAGCGGGGGGCCGGGGTCTCCTGGGCCGCGAGGGGCAGGCAGAGGGCGGCGGCCACGAGGGGGGCGATCAGACGGCGCATGGGATGACTCCGGGGGGAAAAGGCCATTCTAGCGCGGGGCGGTTCCCCCCGCAGCCCAGAAGCGGTCAGCTCAGAAGGTGGTGCCGATGGAGAACTGGAAGTCGTTCCGGCCCTCGGTGTCGAAGGGATAGGGGTTCAGCTTGCGGGACCAGATCAGGCGGAGGGGCGCCGGGCTGATGGGCAGGAAGAACCGGAACTCCAGACCCGCCGAGCGGACCAGGGTCGGGTTGGTGTAGGTCAGGTAGTTGCCGGTGAAGGGGTCCCGATAGGAGGTCGTGTCGTGGCTGAACACCTTGGTGCCCGGCGCCCAGGCGTTGCCCAGGTCGTAGAAGGCCACCAGGCGGAACTGCTCGGCGATCTTGAACTGGTACTCGAAGTTCGCGATGAACTGCTTGTTGCCACCCACGAACACGGGGTTGCCGACGTTGTCGAGGAGGATGGAGCCCACCTGGCCGTAGCGGTAGCCGCGGATGCTGTTCTCGCCGCCGGGCCGGTACATGTTGTAGATCGGCAGATCCTCCACGCCCAGGTTCTGGAGGTACCCGTAGGTTGCGTTCATGCCGAAGATGTGGCGGTCGGCGAAGTTGGTGAACTTGGCGAAATCCCAGGTGGCCCGCAGGAAGGGGCGGTCCCCACCGAACTGCCAGCCGCCGTATTCCAGGTTGAACCCCAGCTTGGTGCCGGCCGTGGGCTTGAACTGGTGGTTGATGGTGCTGTAGGTCAGGCTCTGGCTGAAGGTGGAGGTCAGCTGGTTGCTGATGTCCCGGAAGTAGTAGTTGCGCCCGCCCTCGATGCGGATGAGGGAGAAGCTGTAGCCCGCGGAATAGGTGGTGAAGAAGGCCCAGGGCCGGCCCGGCAGCCAGTTGCTCAGGCGCGCGCCCACGGAGACGCCCAGGCTGCGGGTGAACTGCTTGTAGGCGTTGGCAATGCCTACGCGGGAGGCGTCATAGTCGGCTGTGCCGTTGGAGACGGAGGTCGAGAAGGAATACGGGAGGTCGAAGACGAAGGGCTCCGTGAAGCCCACGGAGATGCTCTTCGAGAACTTGCCCCCGTTGTAGCTGACGGACAGGGTCTCCCCGCCGCCGCCCAGGTTCCGGGTGGAGAAGCTCACGCCCAGGGAGAAGCCGAACAGGGAACCGTAGCCGCCCTGGAAGAGCAGCTCGTTGACGCCCGCCTCCTCGCCGCGGACCGTGATGTCCACCTGCGGCTTGTCGGGAACCAGGTCCACCTTGGGATCGGAGCCCTTCACGTCGAAGAAGCTCAGCTGGCTGATGGACAGCAGCGAGTCCTTGAAGAGGTTGGTGCGGAAGGGATCGCCTTCCCGCATCAGCATGCTGCGGCGCAGCACCTTGTCCTTGGTGGTGGTGTTCCCCTCGAATTCGATGCGGCGCACCGTGTAGGGCTCGCCCTCATCCAGCTTCAGGCTGGTGTCCACGAACTTGAGGCCCTTCTCCTCCCGGACCTCGAACTTCTTCTCGGCGTGGAAGAGGATGTAGGCCTGGTCGCTGTAGGCCTCCTTCAGCTTGTCCACGGTCTCGTTCACAGCATCCAGATCGAAGGGCACCGGCTTCGCGCCGGGCTTGGGGTCCTCGATGCTCGGCTTGATGTTGAAGAACTTCTTCAGGAAGGACTTGTTGTCCCGCTTCACCTCAGCGTACTTCGTCCGGTAGAACTCGGGGCGGAAGAGCTTGCCCCCCTCCTCCTTGAAGGTGCCCTCGTAGTACTTCTCGCCCTCCATGACGGGGATGGTGAGCGTGGCCCGCAGGTCGTACTTCGGGGACTTGGCCTCCTTGATGCGCTTCTCGTTCTTCTTCTTCTGCTTCGCGGTGGTGCGGTCCTCCACCTCGATGGTGGGCTTGCCCACGAAGACATCCTTGTAGCCCAGCTTCCAGTAGGCCTTCTTGATGTTGTCGAGGTCTTCGTCGAGGTTCTTGTCCACCAGCAGATCGTGGGTGGTGACCCAGCTGAACATCCAGTGCTGGCGGGTCTTCTTCATCACGCCCTTGAGCTGGGAGCTGCTGAAGACCTTGTTCCCACGGAACCGGATGGTGTAGATGCGGGCCTTGCCGCCCTCCTTGATGTCGAAGACCAGGCGGGCGGCGCCGGGCCCCATGGGCTCCAGGGACACGTCCACCACCGGGTTGCGGAAGCCCTTCTCCCCCGCCATGTCCACGATCTGGTTCTTGATCTTCCGCGCCGCGTCGGGATCGTAGACCGTGTCGGGGTTGATGGTGAGCTTCTTCTCCTTGATCTTGTCCTTGATGGACGTGATGCCGATCTCCGTGCCCCCCCGGTAGTCGATCTCCTTGATCAGGGGCCGTTCCTTGATGCGGATCACCAGCTTCTTGCCGCCCTCCGCATTCTCCAGTTCCAGCTTGATGTCGTCGAAGGAGCCGGTCTTCCAGAGCTTCTCCAGCACCGCCGTGAAGTCCACATCGCGGACATCCTCGCCCACCTTCAGGCCCGACTTGAAGATCACCGTCTCCGGGGTCTGCTTCTGGGCCCCCACCACCTCGATCTTGACGAGGGGCTCAAGGTCCTGCGCGGCGAGGGGGATGGCGCATCCCGCCACGAGGAGAAGGGGCAGCAGGCCCCTCCGCCACCGGGGCCGGACCCGGTTCCGGGCGCTGTTCAGCTGGGTCATTCAGGCACTCCGACCAGATGGGCTTCCTGGCCAGGGGCCATGGTTCCGGATTCAGACAGGGTGGGGACGAGGTGCCCGTCCACCAGATCGAAGCTCACCAGCCCGGAGGGCACGGTGTCCTGGCCGACCATGAGCTCGGCCAGGGGGTCCTCCACCAGCTTCTGGATGGCCCGGCGCAGCGGCCGGGCCCCATAGGCGCGGTCGCGGAGGGTGGTCTTCACCAGGTGGTCGCAGGCGGCGTCCGTGAGTGTCACCGTGAGCTTGTGCTTCTGGAGGGTGATGTTCAGGTCCTCCACCAGCAGGCGGACGATCTTGCGCAGCTCGTCGTCGCCCAGGCGGTTGAACACGACGATCTCGTCGATGCGGTTCAGGAATTCCGGCGTGAAGGTCCGCTTCAGGACCTTCATCGCGTCACCGGACTTGGCGTCGGGACGCGAATCCTGCTCGACGAAGCCGAGGTTCTTCTCCGACAGCAGCTCCCGGCTGCCCACATTGGACGTCATGATGATGATGGTGTTCTTGAAGTCCACCAGGTTCCCGAAGGCGTCCGAAGCCTGACCG